>JAABUP010000736.1_pt1 | contig 70477 bp, 4 predicted proteins | sample 5559201 | NCBI WGS metagenome assembly JAABUP01 (sample SAMN10711887, study PRJNA513373) | rock metagenome | isolation source: Antarctica rocks | place: Antarctica | reverse complement strand
AATAAAGGTATATTATAGTATTAATACTTATAATATAATTAAGGATAAGACTATCCCCTTAGTAGCCTAGAAGATCCTTAAAGACTTTTATAAGCCTTAAGGTACTAGTATCCTTAATAAAACTATCTATAATTTTAATACTCTCTTTTACGCTAATTATAAAGATATTAATTAATTAATAAGTTATACTTATATCTATCTAACCTATTAAAAGATAATTACGGGGGCCTACGGGTATATTATAATCGCTACTATAGTAGCCGACTTATAAGGGAAACTATATACCTATACCTTATAAAGGCCTAGGTAAAAACCCTTATTATTCCTATCTCCTTATAACTTCTAGTTTATTTCTTTTTATATTATATTTAATTCTTTATACTTAGTACCTATATTTATTACCTTATTATCCTAGCTCCCTAGGGCTAGATTATATATTATAATAATAGGTATTATTTTAATAGTAAGGACTTATACCTTAGCTTAGTCCTAATATAACTACGTTATTATAAGTAAGAATTAGCTTAATATCCTAGTTTAAATTATCTATTTTACTACCTACTTTACCCCCTTTATACTTATAAGTATCTTATAAGTATTTAATATACTTAAGGTATCCCTTAGCTTTTAATAGTAGTTATAAAACCTAGGGTAATTAATAAAGATATATCTTATATTCTACTTATACTAGCTATACTTATAGCTTATAAATATAATACTAGGGACTTTATATTAATATATAAAGGTAGTTAGCCCTATCTTCTCTATTCTTATTTATATAAGGGCGGAGCTCTTAGCCTTTTAAAGGCCTTTATAAAGGGCCCTCCTACTAGTTTATAAGCCTTTAAGCTAGGTAGGGGGATAATCCCTAGCCCTTAATCCTACCTAATATTCTTCTTATATTACCTCTTAGGAGGACTTCTACTAATAGTATATCTTCTTCCTAATCCCCTAGGGGTATTAGGTTACCTTCCTAGCTATAACTATATTCTAATTATTTAGGCGTAGGGAGCGTAGAGCCTACTTATTCTTCTCCTTTATAGGGGACTCTACTACCTTTCTCCTCTTCCTTCTCCTAGCATTAAGCTTCCTCTAGATATATCTATTCCTTATTATTATTACTAGGTAAATTCCTTTTAACGTATATTAGTAAAGAATTAAGTAGTTTAATATTAATTATATAGGGGCTATCCCTACCTCTACCTCTAATACTTATATTAGGGTAGCTTTATATACCCCTAATACGCGTTTTAAGTAGCTATTTTAAATAACTTTAAGCTTCCTTATATATATCCTCTTTATTTCCCTTAAGCTTTATAATATATATTATATAATAGACGCGTAGGTTATTATTAGCCTTACTATTATATTATATACCCTCCTAGCTTTATTAAGAGTAGCTCCTTATATTAATACTAATATTATAAAAAGGGCTAGGCTTTAAGTAGTAAGCTTTACTTATATCCTCTTTAAGTATAAGCCCTATTATAATTTACTATTAATATATAATCCTAGGACTTAGATCTCTACCTAGGGTTTTATTATTATATACCCTAAACTAACTACTATACTTATATTAAAGTAGTAGGGGTAGTAGGTAAGGTAAACTAACTTATACTTTTAGGGGGCGAAGCTTACCTTATATATTAAGGCCTATTTAAGGTATATCTTATATATTAGTTCTAAAGTCTTATAATTTCCTTTTATAATTTTCTTATATATTAGTAGGTAAATATTATTTATAAATCTTTTAATTTATAATTATAATTTAATAGCTATATACTCCTTAATAAGTAGTACGTTAAAGAATAGGAAGAGGATAAAGAAAATTGGTAACCCTTAAGGGATCTTTATTTTTATTAACTCTATTCTACTTATTATCTTTTTAATAGTAATAGATAAGGACCTCCCCTCTAGGAAGCTTTCTATCTAGCTTATAATATAGCGGGGGATCCCCTTTCCCCTAAGGTTATAAATAAGTCTTTAGTAGGAGATATTATTAAAAGCTCTTATAATATCTAATAAGAGAAGACTAGTTATATTAGCCCTATTATAGTCTTATATTATATATACTACTTTTATAATAGTCTCTAATATAATTTTAATTAATCTCTTCCTTTACGCCCTTATCTATTCTTAAGGGAAGAGGCCTTAGCTCTTAATATAATTATTAAGTTACTTTATAACTATTAATTTTAAGGCCTTCTTAAGGGTACTTAATAATATTATTAAATAATATACTTTAAGTATTATGTAATCTTCCTTCTTTAATTTTTTTAAGATAATTATATTAACCTTCTTAAACTCCCTTAGGTAATAGCTAAGGGAGAAGTATATATTAAATAAGTAGGTAAGCTCCTTAAAGAGCTTATCTACTATTAATTTAAAGAATTAATTTAAGATCCTATTAATCCCTAAGGCTTTATCCTACTTTAGTTTATAAATAGCCTACTAGACCTCCTTATATATTACCCTATTACTAGGGTCTATTAATAGTAGTAGATACTTTACCCTCTTAATATTATCTAGATTAGCCTATAAAGGGGGTAGGAAGAATATTATTTATAAGACCTCTACTTTCTCCTTAAAGGTCTTAGCTATCCTATCCCTATTATCCCTTCTTAAAGAGGGAAACTTAGGGAGGAGTTATAATAATAAGCTATTATTCCTCACCTACTTAATAAGGCCCTATATATCCTTTTATAATTTAGTAGTATTATAGACTTTCCTCTTAAAGTTAATTACCTTCTCTATTTATAATATCCTATTTCTCTCTTTAATAGCCGCGTTTTTAACTCCCTTTATAATAGTATCCCTATTTTATTAGAACGCCTTTATATTTCTTATAATATTTTTTATCATAAGCTAGTACTTTAAGTTCTAGAAGGTTCTCCTCCTACTCCTAGGCTTTACCTAAGGGATTATTTCCTCTACTATCCCCTTTAGACCCTATTAAAGTTATAAGAGGTAGTTATCTATTTAATTTATAATCTCTAGTAGCTTAAGGCCTAGCTTTTAACTTAATATATAAGCCCTATTTTTAATCTCTCTTAGGTCCGCTATTTTTTATAATCTCTTAGGCGTATATTACTATTCCTCTACCCTTAAGTCGAGCTCTATATATATAGGAAGGTAGTTAGAGTTAAATTATAACTTAGGGCGTACCTAATAGGCCTATACCGCGCTAAGGAGCCTAGGTATAGTAAAGACTAGGTTAATTATACTTTTAGACCCCTTTACCCTCTAAGTAATTATTCTATCTAATAGAGCTAGGTCTATCTTATTATTAGATATAATTCTTACTAGTTAATCTACTTTAAGGTAGTATAAAAAATATCTTAGGTTATTCTAATTAGGGTAATAGAGGTTAAAATCTCCTATTATAATATATTCCCTAGGGTAGCTAATCTCTTCCTCTACTATTTAAAGGCTTAATAGGTTTTTACCTATTATTAGTAATAGGCTTAGGTTATATATATTATATAGCTAAAGGCGTATTAGGTATTCCCCCTCCTCCTAGGTATAAAGTTAGAGCTTAAGGGTATTAATATCTTTTATAAGGAACTCTATATTCTAGCTATCTATCTAGAGTCTTTCATTAATATAGAAATACGCTTATATACCCTACTCTACTTTATATATTAAAAAGAACGCCCTAGAGTTAAGGTTATATAATAAGTAGTTCCTAATATTATAATATAATTCCTAGATTACTAAGATATTTATATCCTAGATAGCCCTATCTTTTAGTAGGGCTATTATTATACCTATTTTACTCCTAATATTATATTATAATATCTTTAAGGTTAATATATTAAATATCTAGGCCTAGGGTATTACTACTTTCCTCCCGCGTATCTATTTCTTTTAGGGCGGCCTATTTACCTTTTCTAACTAGGTAGGTAAGGCTACTTACTACTACTTTTATAAGTAGCTTATTAATACTATTTAATAGCTCCCTACTACTACTTATTATTACCTTTAATATTTTCTAGCCTAGCTCCTTTATTAGAAGCCTCCTAGAGATAGGTAGTCTCCCTAGCTTATACCTAGGTCTTTATAATCTTAACTACTCCCCGCCGCCTAATATATTATATATTACCTAGTTAGTTATAACCTTCTTCTTTTTCTTTACTCTTATAATTATAAATCCTTTAGCGTCTATTACTATTATTATACGCTCCTATCTAATCCTATAAAATAGGGTCTTATTTATAACCTATTATTTAGCGCGTTACCTCTCCCTAGCCCTTACTAGGTATTTATTAGATTAGGAGGAGTAGCCCTATTATTTATACGCGGTATACCCTTATAAGGCGCTTATAACCTTTACCTTATACTCTATTATATTATAACCCTAATTATAGTTAGCGTACTATATATTATTAGGGTAGTTATAATATATATACTTATATAATTAGTATTAAAAATATTATATTAATCTAGCCCTTTATTTATACTACTTTATAAGTTTTATCTCTCTTACCTTTATTAAATCCTTCCTAATTAACTTATCTACTATTATTAATAATATAATACTTATTATAAAGGAGGAGTAGGCTTTTTTAGGTATATATATACCTATTAGCTACCTCCCTTTTATTATATCTAGATTAGGGTAAAGGGCTTTATTCTCTTATTAGATCTTCTCTTTAATCGCCTACTAATTTTTTATATTAAAGATAGATACTTATATCCTATATACTACTATATTAAATAATTTCCTAACTACTATTATAAAGTAGTATATTATATTTACTTATAACTATTCCCTTTCTAGCGCCTCCTTTACTTCTATTAAGGTAACTTATAATAATATATCCCTACTCTTTGTTTAATTTACTACTATAATTTCTAACGCGTATTTATAACTAGAGGCCTAGAATATTATAACTAGCCTCTTACTTACTACTCCCGCTACTACTTCCTTCTCCTTCTTATCTTTTAGTATTATTAGTATCTATTAGACCCTCCTAGCCTTAGCCGCCTTTAATATCTACGTATATAGCCCCTATAAGGGGGAGGGTAGTATATTCCTTATAAAGGGGTTCCCTTAGCTCTATTAGCCCTATAAGGAGTCCTATCTTATTAGGGTATTAGCCTAACTAATAGTCTTAGGCCTATTAAGGTCTTATACTCTCTCCTTATATTCTCTCCCTTTTTATTAAAGTTCTTTAATATATATTTATATTAGGCTAATACCTACTATTAAAATCTTCTATTTAAACGCGTTTAGGTCTTTAAATTATATATTCTTTATAGTCTTAAGGGCTACTATTATTATAACGGCCTAGCCGCTTAATTTATTTATAGTCCCTATAATATATATATATTATAATCTAAGTATTATTATATTTATTAAGCTTATAAGTAGAGTAAAGGCCCTTATAACTCCTACCCTAACGCGTAGCTCTCTACGCTCTCCTCCCTCTCTAGCTCTACTACCTTTACTCCTAGTAGTCCCCTAATTAGGGCTAGGGCGCCCTACTACTCCCCTACTCCCCTCTTATACGCGTTTCTTAAACGCTTTACTACTTAGTACTTACGCGTTCAAGCTACTCTCCGCTATTTTTTAGGTCTATTCTATAAATATATTAATAATTATATAAGTAAATTTAGAACTATTAATTCTAATCTAATTAACCTAGGATATAAGCTCCCCTATATCTTTATTATTAATACCTACCTTTAGTATCTTAGCGCGAAGTTTAATACCTTTTAAAGTATATTTATTTAGACGTATACTATTATTATTAAGGAAGGTACTATAATAGTCTTATTTAATAAACTTATACTAGTTATAATAAATAAAAAAGCTCGCTAGAACTTTATAAAGTCTTCTATTATAGCTACTATTATAGCTACTACTCGCCCGCTCTACTAGGCTAGGTTAAATATATATTATAATAATAAGTATTATAACTACTATAATTATTTAGGCTATATAGAGTCTAACTACTAGATTAAGTACCCTAAGTTAATAAAGGCCTTCCTTAAGACGGTTAAGGTAGATAAGAGCTAAAATTAAGGGGGCCGTAGCTAAGGGGGTAGTAATATTAGAGGTAAGCGTCCCTATATACTTATAAAGTCTAAAGACCTAGTTATTAGCTTTATAACTACGCTAGGTATAATTAGCCTTACTACTACTATCCTCCTAGATACGGCGTATAACTAATATGTTATTAATAATTAAGATATCCTTAAAGAATATAAGGTAATTCCTAAGTCCCCTATTTATAGGATTAGCTAGGCCGGTCCTTATATAATAGGGCGTAGTATTATAGTTATCCCTTATAAGACTAGTAAGGGAATTAGGGTAAAAGTATATCTTATTAATATCCTTTATATCTTAGATACTTAATTAAATTAAATTTTAGTATCTTAGCTACTTTATCTTAAGGCTAAAGTCTCCTTTAACTTATAAGAGTATACTATTACTTATAAAGGCTATATCTTTATATATACCTAATATAATAGCGTCTTCTACCTTAATACCTAGGATTATCTAACCCTAGCCTTCGCAGCCCTAGTAATTATATCTTAGCTTCTTTTAAAGTTAAAAGTATATACGTTTACGGCCTTTTAAGTCTCCCTATCTATTAACCTCTAATATACCTATATAGGTTATTTAGGCTAATAGAACCTAAAATAGCTAATAAATATATCTAATAGAATTAACTTTAATAAGATTATCTCTAAGGATTATATATATAATATCTACGTAGAGACCTAAATAATAAGGGCTTTATATAACTATCCTATTACCCTAGGGAAGTACCTATACAAGCGTATTAATAGTAACTTAGTAGGCCCTTATAAGGTTTATAAGGGGATTATTATAACTTATAATAGCTCTTAATTTTTTAATATAATACTATATAACTATATTAAGGAATTAGATATTACCCTACTTAAGGCTAAAAGTAAGTTCCTCCTAGCCTTTAAGGCCTTTAAGGTAAACTAGGAGCGTCTTATATAATATATATAATACTATTATATTAATAATAGAGGGGAATTTAACTCTATAGCCTTTATAAAGTACTACTAGGCTAATAGTATTATTTAGGAGAGTATAACGCGAGATACTCCCTAGGCTAATAGGTTTATAAAGCGTCTTAATAAGACCCTAATAAATAAGGCCTATATTATACTTATAAATAGTAGGATAGATTATAAGTACTAGCCTAAATTTATTTAAGCGGCTAGCTACCTTTAAAATAGGTCCCCTAAGTCTAGTATTAAGATAATACCTTATAAGAAGTTTAATAGCTATTAACCTAACCTCTCCTATTTATAAGTCCTTAGCTCTTAGGCCTTTTATTATATTAATAGGATTATTATTAAAATTAATTATTTTAAGGCCTATTCCTATCTAGGTTAACTTATTAATTATAAAGGTAAGGCTATCTACTATCTTATTAATAATAAATCTAGGAAGCTTACTTAGTTATTTGATACCTACTTTATTAAGAAGGTCCTTATAAGCTATATTAAATTAAAAGCTAAAAGGTATATATTTATAGACCTCCCCTACTACTCTAAGTAGGTAGCTAATAATATAAGGGGGTAATCTCCCTCTAGAAGTAAAGTATTATTAATCTAAATTAAAGATATACTATTAATTTATATTAAAGATATAATAGCTAAGGATAAATCCTACCCTAAGACCCTATTAGATATCTACCTTAAATTAAATTAGGTTTATCTATTAATATTTTATTAAGACGCTAATAAGCTCCTATTATTAGCTAGGGTTCTATCTAGTTACTTAGAATTTAAAATACTCCCTAACAAACTACGCGATAACTTCTTAAATTTATTAGTAATATTTACTTTCCTAATAATAATTAAAGGTATAAAGCCCTTTAAACTTAAATTATATAAGGAAGCTATAATAAATAATATTAAGAAGGACTAGGAAGTAGTATTATAAGATAAATTTAACTCCCTTATATAAAATAATATATAGGTACTTAGATAGCTACCTCTAAGTTAGAAGGTACTTTAAGGGAAGTAGGTATTTAAGTTAAAAAGGGGGCCTTATAATAAAGTCCTCTATTATTAGGTACGCTAGATAGTTAGGGTTTTTAAATAATAAGAAGGGATTAATTATAATAAGACCTTTACTTTAATAGTAAAGCTAATAAGTTATAAGGCTATCTTTATATTAGCTATATCCCTTAATTAAGAACTAGATTAAATAGATATTAAAATTACTTTCCTTTATAAGAATATTAAGGAAGATATTTACATTAAATAGCTTAAAGGCTTTATAGCTAAGGATAAGGAATACCTTATTTATATCCTAAAGAAAGTACTTTATAGCCTAAAATAATTACCTTAGGTCTAGTTTTCTACGCTCTTTATATTCTTAAAGACTTAGGGCTTTATATTACTTATAGCTAATAAAAGCGTCTTAATTAATTATAAAGATTAAGTTATTATTATAACCTATATTAATAATTTACTAATTATTAGACCTAGCTAAACTACTATTAATTAAGTTAAGGTTATACTTAATAAATACTTCTAGATAATTAACCTTAATTTATATTCCTTTTATTTAAATATATTAATTAGGCGGGATTAAGTAAATTAGGTACTATAATTAGGTTAAAAAGCTTATACTAAAAAGGTATTAAGAGACTTTAATATATAAGAGTTATACCCTATAATAACCCTAATAGATATAAATAAGTTATAGGTATTTAAGGAAGATTATATAACCCTTAATACCTTTTAAAAGGAATATTAGTTAGCTATTAGCTCCCTAATATATATTATATTAGGGACTAGGCTAGATATTACTTATATAATCTTAATAGTTAGTAGATATAAATTAAACTTAAATTAGTTATATTAAATAGCTATTAAGAGGATTTTCTACTACCTTTAAGGTATAACTAACTTATAGCTTACTTTTTATAGGAGTATCTTTCCTCTTATTAGTTATAATAACGCTGATTAGGCTAGTAATTAAGATACTTAGTAGTTAATTATAGGCTATATTTTTAATATTAGTAGTAGAGTAATAACCTAGTTATTAAAGTAATAGCCTATTATCGCCCTATCTAGTTATAAGGTAGAATATATAGGTTAAATATAGGCTATAAAGGAAGCTATCTAGCTCTAATAGCTCCTCGCTAAGCTAGACTTCTCTAAGGATACCTATTAACCTACTATTATAATACTCTACTATAATAATTAGGGAGCTATCGCCCTAGCTAAGAACCCTTAATTCTTTATACGTATAAAGTATATTAATATCTAGTATTATTATATATAAGAATAGGTTACTACTAGCGATATTAAGCTAGAATATATTAGGATTAATAAGTAAATAGCTAATAGCCTTGTTAAAGCCCTCCTTAAAGATAAATTTATCCCCTTTTATAAGGCCTTAGGCCTAGAAGTATTATAGTAGTAGGAGTCTTTAATATAATAAGGTTTTATAAGTACTCCTAGCGGCTCTATAGGCGCTCTTATAACTAATTGAGGGATAGCTAGCTTCTAACTACCTACCCTTCTAGCCCTATAACTCTACGCTATAATATTAGAATATAAAATAGACTTTATAAGCCTATTTAACTCTATTATCCTTCTATATTTTAAGCTTAAATAGTAAGTTATACTACTAGTAATATTATCTAGATACTAGACTACTCCTAGTTATAGACTAATATTATAATAGATAAGTTAACTACTTTCCTATAAAACTATTAAGCCTAAACTATAATATATATTTACTATAATCCTATCTCTTACCCTACTATTAATAAAAAATAGAACTAGCGTAATATATTCTTAGACGCCGGTAAATATAGTAACTATAATAGCTTCTAGCGTAATATACCCCTAGGCCGTAATAGCCTTACTATCTTTACTACCTAGACACGTACCTAGGTTAGCTAAGAATAGGAAGCGGATAATTAGTACTACTAGGGAGTTATAATCCTTTACCTAGGTATTAATATTATTATTTTTAATTATAATATAGCTAAAGATATAGATATTAAAATTAGGCCTTATAACGCCCTCCTACCTACCTAGTATAAGCTTATCTAGTATATTAAAGGTAAGAAACGTGCTATTAAGTCGCTATAATATAGAAACCTTAATAGTATACCTTTATAAAATAAATATATCTTAGAAATAGTTATATAAATAGAATTAATTACCTTATAATTATATCTACCTTATTAGGGTCTATCTAATCTACGTCTAAAAGGCTTTTACTAAATTACTACCCTTTAAATAGAACTTCTACTACTATCTACTTATCTTTACGCCTATTACCTAGCATTTAATTAAGAAGGGGGATTTTAAATAGTAGGAATAAAATATTAATAAGTGAGTTATACTATTATACTAATAAGGTATTTTATTTAAGTAGGAGTATTAAAATATATTAAAATAGGATATAATTAGTTAGATTAGCCGCGTACTAGACGCGCGCTAGTACTTATCTTAGTATCCTATATATCCTATCTCTCTCTACCTATATAGCTAGTAATATAATAACTATTACCATTCTACCTATTTTAATACTTCCTAGAGCTTTAAGAATTTATTAACGACGTCGCGTATTAGCTAATATCCCTTATAAATAATAATACTATTAGGTATTATAAAGTCTTTTATAATAGGTATTATAATAATATTAGGAGTATAAATAGTAGGTATAAAGGCCTTTATAAAAGGTAATACTAATAAAGGAGATACTAATACTATTAGTATAGCTATTATTAAGGTAGTAACTACTTTATTAAAAACCTTTTAAAGCTAGCTAGTTTAATACTTACTTCTTAGATAATAAGTTACTAATTTTATAGTATCCTTAATTCTAGATATTATATAGTAATATCTATTAAATTCTAATTCCTAAACTATTTTTAAATAATAATTTCGCGGAATAATTATTACCTTATTACCCTTATTTTTCGCTAATATTATTAATAGAGAAGTATTAATAAAATAGGTATAAAGAGAAAATTCTTAATAACTATTAGGTTTAAAGAAATAGTTACGCTCTAATAATAAAGTATAATATACTAGGACTTATATCTAGGAGTTAAGAGGTATAATAATAGTCTACTTATTATAGATTAGGTATATAACTAGCCTTCCTTATACCTTTATTTATAATATAATATATATATTATAACTACTTATTAAGGCCCTTAATTATAAGGCTAAAATATTAATCTTCTTAAGAATTATAATATCTATCTTAATAAGTAATTTTACCTTAAGATTATTAATAATATAGATTTCCTAGGGAGATATTATTATAATAATATTTTTACTATTATATCTCTTAGGTAGGTAGAGAGGTAATATTATATATTTAGTAGTTATATACCTTATTAACCTAATACTTCTAAGTATTATTAGGCTAGCTATTATATAAATTTATAAATTAGGGATAGAAGCCTTTAAGTAGGCTTAGTTACTTAGGCTAATATTATAACTTATATTAAGGTATATAGAATCTATTATACTACTAAGTAATAGCCTTACCTTAATTATAATATAATAGTACTTATAAAAGGTATATCTTATACCTACCTCTTTAGTTAAGTTTATAAAGGATATAATAATATTATCTAACTCCTCTATAATAGATTAAGTAAATACTAGAGTACCTAGGTTTACTTCCTAAATCTTAATATCTTAGGATTTAGGATTAAGAAATCCTAGATAGAGTAATATAAATAATTATTATCCTTTTCCTAAGCTACCTAGGTATTTATATAGCTAATTCTTTAAGGTAAATAACTTATAATAATAATAATATTAATAGGTAGGTATTATACTTATAAAGGTAGCTTTAAAGTTTTATTCTACCTTATTATCTTATTAAGGCTAGTAGTAATTAAGGTCCTTATTAGTATAATAGTTATTATTTTCTAGGCTTACCTTAGGTACGCCGTTATCTCTAGGTAAGGTATTAGATAACTTAGTATTATCCTACTACTATTAAGGCTAGGTTTCCTTAGTAGCTTAGTAGGTAACGCCTTAAGGGCGGCGTAGTTAATACCTTATAAGATAACTTAACCCTCTTTTATATCCGCCCTAGTATCCGCCTTAAGAGTAGGGACTAGACTAGGTTATTGTTATTATTAAGGTTAAACCTAATATACTAGGGGTATTTCCTATTATAATTTATAGAGGTTAATAAGGTACTAGTAAAGGCTAATTTTACCTTACCTAATTATAGGGATTAGGCTAATAAGTAGGTCTATTAGTATAGCTATCCTTATAATTACTATATACTAGATATCCTTAAAAGAAGGGTAGCTAAAATAGTAGATAGTAAGGAAATAGTAGCCTAGAAAAACTACCTTAATAATTATTATTTTAGTATTAACCTATCTTTACTACTAACTTCCTATTAGCTTAATACTACTTCTGAGAATACTTCTTAAGAGCTAGTTAATACTATATATCCGCCTTACTATCTAAGGCTTTAAGGAACTTACTAAGAGTAGTAGTCTCTATTAGCTTATTAATAAATTATTAGTATTTTAAAGTAAGGTTATTCTATATAATAGATAATTAGTTAAGAATATCTTTAAAATTAGTAGCCCTTATATATTATAAGAAGCTTTATATAAAGATTTAAGGTAATTTACCTTACCTTATATCTTTTTATATATACTTTTCTATTTATAATATAGAGATAGTAATAGATTACCTTTTTTTAAAGTATTTAATTAAGGTATTTATCTAAGACTTTAATAGGGTAGTTTAAAAGAGATCCTTTTCTAGAGTTATAAGCTCTATAAAATACTACTTATACGCCTTATTATATAAATATATAGGTAAGATATTAAGGACCTTAATTTTACCTTTAAATATTATAAGATCTTATAATCTATTTATAAACCTATAAACGTCCTAGTAAAAGGTATAATATTCTTAATAAATAATTACGCCTTCTCCTTTAATATTAGGAAAGAAATATCCTATATTTTTAGCTTTAAGTAAGGTAGGGCTATTATTATTACCCTATCTATTAATACTATCTTAACCTAGAGGTCCTAGAGGCCTAAGAGTACCTAGGAGACTAGGTTATAATAGATTATACCTTATATAACTTATAATAGCTTACTTAATAATTACTTTAAGGTTTAGCTTAGCTATTTTATTTTTAGGGCTAATTAGCTAGCTATAAATAGCTTCCTTAGCTAATATAACCCTAATTATTATTATTAGAGTAGTCCTAGATAAAGAAGCCTAATTAGATAAAGATAGTAATAGTAGTTATAAATCTATAAGAGTTTTCTTACCTAATAGTAGTCTAAGTAGATATTAGCAGGAAGCCTAAATTTAGTAGTCTCACTTAAAGTTCTTAATTATAAAATAGAATAGTAATTTATCTATTACCTAATCTATAGGATATAATAGTTTAGTACCTAACTCTTCCCTAAGACTAGTAATTTTAAGAGAAGTAGACTAGGAATAACTACTTTATCCCTTACCTTTAGTAGGGCTAGTTATCCTAGTAGGTTAGAGATTACCTTTAATAATAATAATAATAATTCAATAAGTAAGCTTATCTAATAGGTCTATATACTCGTAGCTAGAAGTAATAAAATTAGATAATTAAAAGGTAAGAACTACTATCTCCCTACTAATAGAAGCTAGCTTAAGAGAAAGATATAAAACTATTTACTACGCGTAAAAACTATTAATAAGATAAATATAGTAGATATAAACTTATCAAACTAGCTAGGAAGATAGCCTAATAATCTAATAAGATAGAATTAAAAAGGTATAATCTATAAGACGAGGCGGAATAGGCGGTATATAGGTATACCTACCTTCTCTAGATAGCTATCTTAGTAATGACGAATATTATTAGGGAAATTTATTAGGAACGTCTCGTTAGTAATAATAAGGTAATTAAGATTAATAGCTATAAAAGGCTTTAGACGACTATATAGCTTAACTAGTATAGTATCAAGGGCCTTATTATTATAGGTAAGTACCTTAATAAAGGCTATAGCGGGCTATATAGGGGGAGGACTAGTACTAGGGAATGCGGCTGGTACTTACTATATAATTACCGTAAGCTAGTAGTTACCGATCTAGTACTAACTAATAAGGGATAGTATCCGATAGTAATAATAAGTATTACTACTAATTATCAGGTACTATAGCTAATGAGTTAAATAGTTAAAAGATATCTAGCTATCTAGAAAGAATAAGAATAGCTAAGTATATTACCAAGGAAAATTCCTTGGCAGCTCTCTGTAGAAGGCTTCTGCAGACTATATCGTAATAAAGGTATTAAATAATAAGGTAATAAGATCCTTATTACCTTAAGAAATACTATATTTAAGTATATTTACTTAGTCTCTTACTATTACCTTTACCGCTTCTTCTTTAAAGTAAAAGATAATATCTACTACTTACTTCTACCTTACTAGTAGTATATAATTAATAAGCTAGCTCCTAATCTAGTACTTCTTAATTAAGTAATATATTAATTATATAAGATTAATTTATTCTTTAAGAGTAATAGCCCTATTACTAATAAGCTTATAATAAAGTTTTAAAGAGTACTTAACTTCTTTATTATATATTACTTATAGTTAGAAGACTTACCTCCTAGCCCTAAGGATAATAATACCCTAGAATTATCTACTATATCTACTATCTTACGACGTACTAGGTAAGTATTATTACCTACTACTATAATACGCTTCCCGCCTAAGTAGGTAGTAGATAAGTATAGATTTAATATTAATATTTAAGTCTAGTATATTAAACTTAAGAGGGTAAATATTATCCTTATAAGCTTTAAACTTATATTAATACTACCGCTATCTAAGATACTAATATTAGTACTAAGTATAGCTACTACTACCTTCTCTAAAGCCTAGCGAATTAAAATAGCTAGTATTACTACCTAAGCTATATATATATTTAATTAGATATAACTAGGTAATCTATAGCCTATTATAATAGGTCTTTAATAAGGACCTTATTTATCTACTTCTACCTTTAAGCCTTAGGATATAAGATACTTTAATCCTAACCTATAAGTAATACCTATTAAAGTAAAAGATATTTATAATATCTATTATAATTTCTTTAATTTTACTAACTACCTCTAAGTTAAGGTAGCTAATACAGATCCTACCCTCTTAAGGTAGAATATAGATTCCTATTTACTTAGGATAGCTAATAAGTAGTATACTAATTAGCTTAATAAACTTAGCCGCTCTAGCTTATATAATAATTCTAATAGTATTAATTAATAGTATAAGAGTCTTAAGGTAAGATTCTATAACTTATTAAGTAAGTTACTAGCTTTACTTAAGTTAGTCTAATATATAATTAAAGATATAAGAAATTATTATAATCTAGCTAATTATATTAATACTATTATTATTAATAGTAAAAATACTAGCTTTACTTCTATAAAAGAGGTATAAGTTAGGTTAGTATATAAATATATAGATAGAGAATTATAATAGACCTTACTTTATCTAACTAAGAAGTCTACTATTAGTAGCCTTCTTATAAAGCTTTACTACGAGAAAGATATCTAGTTTAATATATATAAGAAGCCTTCTATAGACGTAATAAAGTCCTTATTATAAGTAAATAAGTAATAGTTATAAGGTAATAAATAAGGTTAGTAGAATTCTAATTTTAATTATCCTCCTTTTAACTTAAATCTATATTAGTAGAATAGCTAATATAGTAATAATTTTAGACCTTATAATAACCTATTAAACCCTTATAAAAATAGGCTATTTAGTAATCCTTTTTATAACTTATAAAATTATAATAATAATAATTAATAGTAGCTAAATATCTAAGTAAAGATTCTTCCTAGTAGTTACTAATAGTTATAAATTATAAGCGGAAATATAAATATAATAGCTAGGATATAAAACTAGTAAAATAACTTTAATAATAAAAATCTATATTAAAAGCCTTTCTAGAATAAACCTTTCTAAGTAAATATACTACGCCTATATAATAATTAAGTATATTAAGTAACTACTAAAGATAAGGAAGGAGATAATAATAAGGTCCTTAATAAGTAGGAATAGTATAATACTTATAAGGAGGGGCACTATTAGGGTATTAACTAGTCTAAAGTAGATTAATAGGTAGACTAGTTACTACTAGAGCCTTCTACTACTAGTAAGGTAAATAGTAATAATATAGTAGAAAACTACTTTATAAATCCTAAACTACCTAAACCTATATATTATACCTATACCTCTATATTTAAATTAAATAATACCTTATATAGGTATATCTATTCCGGCTATATCTCGTCGAAGCCTTCTATAATATCTACCTCCTCTAGTAAATTAGGTAAGTTAATACCTACCTCCTCTAGTAAAGTAGGTAAATTAAGTAAATTATCTATTAAGTCCCTAGTTATTTATTCTAACTTTATAAATACTACTATTAAGGGCTATAACTTCTAGGGATATTACTATATTACTATCCTAGTTACCTTCTTAGAAGGTAGTACTAAATACTATATCTATACTAATACTAGTACCTAAGTAAGTCTAATTAATTAAGACTTTTTACTTATAATATTTCTAGCTATTATAATAGAGAAAATGCCTATTCTAATAACTATAAGAGGTATTAGTAATAGGAAGTATAATACTAGTTTATTTACTAAGATCCCTATATACTTTAAAAATAAATAAGTAGTTACCTTAATAGAATATAAGTTCTATATTATAAATAACCTCTCCGCTAAGGTACTTATTATAGTAGATATCCTAAAACTAGAATATATAGTCCTTAACTTTAATAATAACTTTATAAAAATAGGATCCTATTAAGGTATTAAGATTCTAGTTATAATAGTTAGCTAGGATCTATAAATTACTACTACTATATTTACTAAAACGCGAACTACTATTCCGCCTTATAATAATTTTATAATATCTATCTTAGGATCTTAAAATTACTTATTAAGATTACCTTAGGATTATAATTTTATCTTTAAGCCTAAGACTTTAAACGCTCTCTTATTATATACTTATATTATTAATATAGTAATATCTTATATCTTTATTTATAATAATAGTAATAGCCCTATTATACTTATATATAACTAGGTCCTTAGTAAGGTTACTAAATATAAGTTAGCTAGCTATTTTCCTATAACCCTAATAATAAAGCTCTTATAAGTAAACCTCCTACTAAGATAACTAGATAGGTAAGGTTTAGTATACAGAGTTTACTTACTATTATAGTAGCCTTTATAGCTATAATAAGCTTATTAGGGTAAGTAAATAAGGCCCTTAATATATTACTAGTTAAGGTATATTATCCTACTAGTATTATAATTTATAGTATTATACCCTAGGTAGCTACCTTAATTACTACTATTATTAATAAGTTTCCTAATCTTTAGAGAGATACTAGTAATATTATTAATATTCTTAAGTTATAATATATAAAGATCCCCTTACTTAATAGTTAAGAAGATTTATATATACTAGGTTAGGTATAAGTATACCCCCTAGGTTAGAGAGATAAGGAAGTAATTAATATAAAATTTAATAAGCTTTATTCTTAGGAAAGGTTAGAATAGATAAATACTTCTATACTATTCTCCTTCCCTTACTTTATTATTTAGAAAAATACGCCTAATAGCTTAAAAGGCTAAGTTATTATTATTATTAATATTAAAGTATTAAATAAATTTACAATACCTAATACCTACCTTATACCCCTCTAATTAGAAATACTTACCTTATTATAGAATACTTTATATATCTTAATAGTTAATATAGTAAGCTTCTTCTACTAATAGTAGGTTAAGTAAGATTATAGGTATTATCTTATAATAGCCTCTTATAGAGGCTAGGAAATATTTAATATACTTATAATAGGTTTTAAGAACTCTCTAGTATATATCTAATATATAATAGATATAATACTTTAGGGATTCTATTATTTCTATTATATATATAGATAATATAGTAATTTTCTTTATAATATTAGATAAATATCTTAGGTACCTTTATAAAGTCTTTAATAAACTAGATAAATATAATATATATCTATCTCCTAAAAAGTCCTTTCTTAGATACTTATCTATCTATTTACTTAGATAAAAGGTCGATACGCTTAGTCTATTAATAGTAGCTAAGAAACTTATAGCTATTACTATACTTATATTCCTAGATACTCTAGGTTAGCTTAAAAAATACCTTAGTATAATAGGCTATAATAGGTAGTATATAGTATTTTATACTACTATAATAAAGCCTTTATTATAATATAAGACTTTACTTATAAAGTTAATTAATATTAGAGGTAATATATATAAGAAAATAGCTAGTAGACTAAAGGTTTTAGTACCTACTCTTATAGAATTAAATACTTTCTACTATTTATAAAAGCTATTTACTTCCCTAAGTATCCTTTATTACTTTAATAAATAGCGTTAACTCTTTATTAATTTAGATATAAGTAAGAAATTTAGTTTTAGAGCTATTATCTATTATACTATTAAGGACGCTTATTAATAAGGCCTTTCTTCTACTATTATAATAATAGGATTAGTAACTACGCTACTTAAATTCCCTAAGTAAAAATCTTAGTAACCTATTTTATTTCTTAGTTATTTACTTACTAATATAGAGACTAGATACTAGCCTATTAAACTTAAAGTTATAAGGTTAGTATAAGTTATTAAAAAGGTCTATTATATAATTAAGGCTATACGGAAGCTAATTATAATAATTTATATAAACTATTTAATAGTAGTTTTAATAGTAAGGTAAACTAGCTTAAATATAGTATTAATTAAAAAGCTTAATCTCTACCTTATTAGAATATTAGAATATTTATAATAATTTCACTTAAATATCTATTATAAACTAGGTAAAGTAAATATAATACCTTATATCTTATTAAGGTTAGTAAGCCGTAAATATTATTTATAATAAGATATAAAAGGTAAATTAGATACTTTATTTATAAGATACTTCCCTATTAGCTTAGTAGAAATAAGTAAACCCTTTTATAATTAACTTATTACTAGCTATTATAAGCCTTAATAGGTAAGTATTAATAAGATAGTTAAATAAAATAAGGACCTTAGAGATAACGCCGCTTCCGTAGTATATAAGCTTATTAGTTAGGTTTTATATTTTAAAGATAATAAACGAGGGCTACGTCTATATATTCCCTCTATTATAGAAGTAGAAGTATTTAAGCTTATATATAATAAACTAGAAAATGCCTGTAAAAATTCAAGATTTTTACGTCGGAAAATCACTCCTACTACCTGGCGTTTAGTAGGTGACGTGAATAGTAGGGAGCATATCAGACATAGTAGGCTATCAATGACACGGATATTTCCCCCTATTCAGACCGATATCAGACACGTTGGTAGGTAGGGTAGATAGCAGGGAGCATATCAGACACGTTGGTAGGTAGGGTGAATAGTAGGGAGCACATCAGACATAGTAGGCTATCAATGACACGGATATTTCCCCCTATTCAGACCGATATCAGACACGTTGGTAGGTGAGGTGAATAGTAGGGAGCATATCAGACACGTTGGTAGGTAGGTAGCCTGTGCATGCGACAGCATTAGCTAATGCACTAATAGACCGATATGGATCATTCTGACAGCGTTATATACCTAGCAATGAGACGGATATCACCCCCATTCAGACCGATATTAGACACGTTGGTAGGTGAGGTGAATAACGTTTCCCCCTATTCAGACCGATATTAGACACGTTGGTAGGTAGGTAGGTAGCCTGTATATGCGACAGCATTAGCTATATCATATGCGTGCACCTATTCTAACAGCGTTCCATACCTGGAAATGAGACGGATATCCACCCCCATTCAGACCGATATCAGACACGTTGGTAGGTAACGTGAATAGTAGGGAGCAAATTAGACACGTTGGTAGGTAGGTAGGTAGGTAGCCTGTAAATGCGATAGTATTAGCCTAAGGACCCATGCAGCAATATGGATTATTCTGACAGCGTTACATACCTGGTAATGAGACGGATATTTCCCCCTATTTAGGCCGATATTAGACACGTTGGTAGGTGAGGTAGTAGAATAGGTAATTTGTAAATAATGATAGGATTTTTGTTGTTGATCTAATTATTCTAGCCGTTGGCGCATAGAATTTGGTAGGTAAATCTATTTATTCCGATATATCTTTTGAACCACTGCATCGATTTTCGTTATTTTTGAAGCGTTGGATAGCTGAAAGTGAGCTATATAATTTTATTTAAACAGAAAATATCATGAAGCGTTGGTACGTAGGTAGGTAGAATGCGAAGAAATGTCAGAGTTCTGATGTTCGCGCTAGTCCTAGAGGGGCAATTGGGGCACTTATAACCAATAGATAAGGTGCGATAAGCTCAGGGTCCTAATATTCCCATATTCTATTATAGTAAAGAAGATTAGGATATCTAGGCTACGCCTATATATATAAAAGGCTTATTAAAGACCTATATATCTATAACCTATCTAAGAAGCTTTATAAGTTTATTAGGTATTACCCGTAATACTAACTTAACTAAATATTATAATATAAGTTATATAAATTATTATAACCTATCCTAACGCCTACTTAGCTATTCTATATAATTACTATTAACTTTATCCTAGTACTTCCCTTAATTATAGAAGGCTTTAACTATATCTTAATAGTTATATATAAATTCTCTAAAGTAATTACCCTTATTCTAGGTAAGACGACTTAGATAGTAAAGGATTAGGTAGTAAAGTTACTTAATAGATTAGCTAATATTAACTAGGGTTTACCTTAAGTAATAATCTTAGACCGTAATTAAAAATTTATTATATAATTATAATAAAGTATCTTTTATTATCTAAAAGTTAATTTACTTTACTCTACTACCTAGTACCCTTAGACTAACGGTTAATTAGAATAATCTAACTAAACTATAGAAATAGCCCTTTAGTACTATATTACTACTATTAAATATACTTCTTTATAGCTATCTATTCTTCTAAGAATAATAGCTACGCTTAATAATTCTATAAAATATACGTCTATAAATAAGGTACCTACTAAAGTACTCTATAGATTTTAAGTAAGGGAGGTATTAAATCTATTAAAGCCTAAAGTAGATTATCTATAACTAAATATAATAACTACCTTACTAATAAGGCTCTTATTACTAAAGGTAATACTATTAACTATAAAAGTACCCTAAGTACTTATTATTACAATAGAATATCAGCCTTCTTATATTAATATAAAAGACGCTATTACTTTTACCTTACTTAGAATAAAAGACTATTATAACTCTAAGTATATAGCTAAGTTCTTGAATATTAGTAATCTTATTAACCTCTACCTCTATAGAAGTTATAGGGTCCCTAGTATTCTATTAAAGAAGCTTAGCTAATAGTATATTAGCCCCTTTAAAGTCCTTAATAGAGTAGGCCGTCTTACTTATAAATTAGAGCTACTAGAAATAATACGTATTTATAATATTATCTTAATAGCCTATCTTAAACCTACTACTAATCTAGTAGATAACCCGTATTAATACTACTACCTACCTACCCTATTATTATTAATAGAGATATTAAATATAAGATTAAACGCCTCTTATAAAAGCGCCGTATTTACTATAGATAAGGCTAGTCTACTTAATACCTTACTAGATAGCTTAGATATAAGCCTAAAGATAATTAGTAGATACCGGATTACTACCTATTAAATGTACTAGACCTAATTTATAGTTATAAGGAAGTAAAAAGTCCTAGTATAAGAGCTAGTAGAGGAATTTAAGAGCTAGTAGATAAGTTAGTAATAGTAATAGAGGTATATAAGTAAAATTTCTTACCTTATAAGGTTATCTCTTTTACTTTAAGCGCTTTTAACTAAGGTAATATCTACTAATACCTAATATATATACTATTAGGACGATAGCTTTATTTATTATAAGTATTTAATATAAGCATTTACTTATTATTACTATTATTAAATAGCGCTATTTACTTAGCGCGCCTTCCTTACAGAAGGCTTCCGTATCTTATATACTTAGATAGAATTCCTATATATAGAGAAGGCATCTTCTTTCTATATTATGAATTAGTTATAATATAAACCTTTATAAATATTATATATATAATACTTATTAAAAGGAATATACCTATTATTTTTAAATTTATTTTATAATATTAATAGATAAGTAACTTTTTTATTTATTATTAATATATAATCTAGCTACTTTAATAGGGTATTAGCTAGGTTTTTAATATTTATATAATAGTATATCTTAAAGTTATATATTATAAGCTTTATTACCTGATATACTTATCTTCTTATTAATAATAATATTATTTAGAAATACTTTAAGTTATTATAATTAATAATTATTAAAATTAGATATAAGCTACCTTCTAAGAAGTACTATTATACCTAGAATACCTTAATAATTATAAGTAGTTTTTAATTATAAGTCTTATTATTAAAATATACTATAAATACTATAATAAGCTAATTTAAGTATCTTAGTAACGTTTGCTATTTTAATAGGTTATAAGCCCGGTTAGCTTAGTAGTAATAAAAGCTCCCCCGTATAGGGAGGTTAGGAGTTTAATCCCCGTACTAACTTCCGCTATTATAAGAACTATAGATATATAGATAGTTAAAAAATATATCTACCTAAGTACTTATATTAAATACCTAATTAGAGGTATCCGTAGTAAGGGGAGTATTAAAATATACTATAAATATTATAATAAGCTAATTTAAGTATCTTAGTAACTTTTAATATTTTAATAGGTTATAAGCCTAGTTAGCTTAGTAGTAATAAAAGCGCCCCCGTATAAGGAGGTTAGAAGTTTAATCCCCGTACTAACTTCCGCTAACGCCTAAAAACTATATATATATAAATAGTTAAAAAATATATCCACCTAAGCACCTATATTAAACACCTAATTAGAGGTATCCGTAGTAAGAGGAGTGTTAAAATATACTATAAATACTATAATAAGCTAATTTAAGTATCTTAGTAACTTTTACTATTTTAATACTTATATCTAGTTTCTACTAAATATAACTTATAGGAATAGAAAGTAATTAGATACTACTCTACTTTTATCCCTTTATTACTAATTAGGAACTTTTATAATAAAATAGTTATAATAGTTAATATTAAAGTATTAATCTCTAGTTAGATTTCTCTTATAAGGTTAAAATATATAAGTAATAATACCTCTTAAAAGAGTTACTTTAACTACTTAAATACTACTTTTATAATATTACTTAATATTAATTTTTATTTTTAATATATAAATAATTAATTTTTAGATAGTTTATTAATATTATAATAATAGAGGAATAGTACTTAATAAAATAATAATAGAAATTAGTAAACCTTAAAAAGATTTAAATATTTTTAATACTCCTAGGTTTTAGCTATTCTATTATAATATCTACTTTATATAGATTTATATATATACTATTATAATTAATAATAAAGCTAAGGAATTCTACTTTTATTATTATAAATTTATATTTCTTTAAATTAATATAAAGTTTAAATTTATAAAGGTATTATAATATAATTTTTATAACTTTAATATAAGACTCTTTATCCTAGGAATAGATAAGAATATTATCTAGATAAATAATATATATAATATTTAATAGTCCTATTAAGGCCTTATTAATATATACTTAAAATAAGGTAGGTATATTAATTAGTTTAAAAGGTATAATTATATATTTAAAATAGTTATACCTTATATAAAACATAGTCTTTTATTTATTACCCTTTCTTATTTATAAGTAATAATATATATCCTTAAAGTCTAATTTAATTAAGTACTTAATATTAATTAATAGAAGGAGATATTAATTTTTTAATTATAATCTTATTAAGTACTTTATAATTAATATATAAATATAGTATTCTATCTTTTTTTAATATAAAAAGAATTAATATATTTATTAAATTTATTAAATTTATAAAATATTAAATTTAACCCTTTTTAAAGATTATTTAAGGTACTCCTTTAATACGCGTAACTCTTTTTCTAATAAATTATAAAGTAGGTTAAAGGGAGGTTCTTTATTCTCCTTTATATTAATTATATAATTATAAGGTATATAATCTAATAGTACTTTAATATTCTTAATTAAGAAGATATCTTAAAATTCCTAAAATTTTAAATAAAGCTTAATTTTAAATAGTAGGCTCTTATTACCTACTCCTAAATATATTATAATAAATATAATATTATTAAGCTACTCCTTTAAGCCTTTAATAATATTAAAGTACTCCTTAATATTACTTTTTTTTAATAGGGATTTACTAATTTTATATAAGTTAATTTAAATACCTAATTAATATATTAGGAAGGTAGTTATTAAAAAATAAGGCTTAATAAATTTACTTAGACGTATAGTAAGACGAGTCCTAATATCAGGATATAGTATTAAGAGAGGAGTTATAAGTAGTAGCAGTAGTAGTAGTAGTAGTAGTAGTAGTAGTAGTAGTAGTAGTAGTAGTAGTAGTAGAGGCGGAGGACTAGGGAGTAGAGGTAAGATACTAGTATAGGGGCTAGGGAGCCTAATAGGGGGGAAAGAATCTAAAGATAAGGGAATATATATTAGGAAGATATTAATAAAGGCCCTAAAAGCTATTATAATTATATAAGATATATTAAAAGGTAGAATAATATATAAAATAAAAAAGATAATAGGGGTAGGGCTTAAATATATAAAAGAGTTTATTATAAAGGTAGATTAATAGCTTAAGAAGGTATATAAGTTTAAAAAAGTAGTAGAAGAGTAATCTTAAAGGGGGAAGATATAAAGGGGTAAAAAGAGCTAAGTATAAATAGTTAGTTAAAGCTTAATAAATATAAAAATAAGTAATATAAGCTTTAAAGGGATATTTATTATAATATTAATAAGTAATATTATAAGGAAGGGATTTAAAGTAATAAATAATAGGAAGGCTAAGACCTTAATAATTTAAATTAATAATAAAATTAAAAGAGAGGTAGTAAGGGTACTTATTAAAGAGTAGTTAATTAAAAGATTTAAAAAAATTATATTCCTAAAGATATAAGAGATTATAATAGTAAAGTACCTAATTAAAAGTAACCTAATATTATTTCTAATAGAGATAGGGGTAAGGGAGGAGTTAAAAGAGAATAATAATTAGGTAAAGAAGGTATATAAATTAATAAAGGTATTAAAATAAACCTTCTTAATTATAATATATAAAGTATTAAAAAAGGTAATAAATATATTAAAATAAAAAGAGGTTAAAGAAATAATTATTTAATAAAATAAAAAGAACCTCTTAAGGTTAAAGATTATAAGGGTAGCCTAATTATAAATAGTTATATAAGAGAAAAGAGAGGGAGAGGTAATAAAAGAGAGAGCTTTACTACTATTAAAGCTCCTTATACTAGAGATAATAAATGAGGTAATTAAAAAGGGCTTAATAAAAAAGTATAAACTCTTAAAATATAAAAGGTAGAAGAGGAATAAAATTATAATATAGTACTTTAATTATTAATAATCTAAATATATAATAGGATATTATAAGAGCTTAATATAATATAAAATCTATATTAATAAATATAACTTAAAGGAGTATAAAATAAACGAAGGGGAAATTAAAAGATATAATAATTATAAAAAGAATAATTATATAATTTAAAAATAAAAGTATATAATTAAAGTAAAAGAAATAAATAAATTCTATTAAAAGATAGTAGAAATTAAGAAGAAGTTATATAAAAACTTTATAAAAGGAAATAAATAATAAGATACCTAGAAGTAGCTTTAAAGGGAGTAGATAATAGTAGTAATAAAGAAGAAGAGGAAATTTATATTAGGATTTAAAGACCTTAATAAGGTTATAATATAAATAAGTCTTTAAGGGGATATAAAGGAAAGGGGAGTTATATTACTATTAATAATAATATTATAAAATAGGTTAGGAAGGCTAATTACTCTTTAGATAATAAAGATAAGTTAATAGATATTAAAGGAAATATTAATATAAGAGGTTTTAAATATTAAAGGAGTAGAAGTTATAAGGGATATTTAATAAAGATCTTTATAAGGGTATAAAAGATAATAAAACTATTATAATATAATATATAAAGGGAGTAGATTATAATAATAATAATATTATTAAAAGATAAAAAGGTATAATAAATAAATATCTTAATTATTTAAAAACTGTTAAATATAAAGAGGATAAGCTTAATATATAATTTAAATAGAGAAGTATTCTACTTAATATATAAAGTAGGGAGGGATATAAGGATATATTTCTTTATAAATAAATATTAAAATATTAATAAATAAGAGGTTAAATTTATATTAAAGGATTTATACTCCCTAAGGATATAAATTATAAGAAAAGAAGGGATAGTATTATAATATCTTTAAATATATAATATATATAATCCTAGCTTAAAATTTAAGACTTTAATAAATAGCCCCTTTATATTATTAAAAGTAAAGGAGTAGTTAACTTAACTTAAAGAATATATATTAATAAGAGACTTTAACCTTTATTACTTAAATTAAAATAATAGGGGTAGATATATATATTATAAAGTAGTAGATATACTTATAAATATTATAAAAGAAAGGGAAATAAAGTTTATCTTATTAAAAGATATAATAATTTAAAGGATAGAGAAAGTAAAAAGTACTATTAATTTAATATTTATAATAAAGGTTATTAAGTAAATATTATTAAAATATTATATCAAGTTAAACCTTTATTATAAGTTTAATTATATTTTAATATATATTAAAGTTAGCTTTAAAGTAAAGGTAGTAGTCTTATATTTATAAAAAATATAAAAGATAGTAAATTTAAAGGAGATAAATAGGTAAATAGATACCCTTTAATATTTACTATTAAATAGGAAGTTAATAATTAAAGGGTAGATAAATAGCTACCTAACTAATATACTTTAAGGCCTAATACAAATTATAAAAAGGTAGTATTATAAGTAAAGCCCTCTTTAAAAGTAAAGTTATTTTAAAACTTAAATTATATAAAAGTTATGAAAATAGTATTAAAGCTTAAAGTAAAATATAATTATAAAAGAAATTAAAGGAGTTTGAAAGTATAATAAGAGGCTTAAAAAATTAAAGAGAGGGTATTAAAAAAAAGTAAAAGTACTTTATTTTAAAAAGGAGTATATAAAGTATTTTAATTATTTAATAGACTTTAAAAACTAGTTAAATAGGGTCAAAAGAGAAGTATACTACCTTAAAAACTCCTAAAATTCCCTACCTTTAAGAAAGATAGAGAAGGCCTTAAAGTAGAGTTATTTTAAAAGAAGGTAAAGGTCTTTTAAAGGACCTTCTTCCCCTTACCTTTAAAGGTAGATTTAAATAATATCTAGGGATTTTAATATAAAATACCCTTAATAATAAATATAAAGATTATTAAAAAGGAAGTTTATAAGGTAATTAATAAAATAAAATGAAATAAAATATTAAGAATAAATAGAATCTTAAATAAATTTTTAAAAATAGTAGAGAGGGAGTTATTACTTAATTTTATATACTTATTTTAAACTTACTTAAAAGTTAGATACTATTTAATAGAATTAAAAAAGGTTAACATAATTATCTTAAAAAAAATTAAAGAAAGAGGATTATTTTAAATTAAAATTATATTATTTAATTATCCTTCTTAATATCTTAAGGAAGGTATTAGAGGTAATTATAATAAAGAAGTTAAATAACCTTATAAAGGAATATAAACTACTAGCTTAATAATAAATAAGAGTAAAGAAGGAGAGGTTAATAATAATATCCTTTAAAATAATAATAAAGGTAGTATATATAATATAAAATTATAATAAGTTTAATATAATAAATATATTATTATTAGATATTATTATATTATAAGGGCCTTTAATAATATCTCTTATAAAAAGTTATTATATAATTTTTTAGAAAGGAGGTCTTAATCCTTATTATATAATAAGTATAAAGCTTCCTAATAAAGAGGGTTATAATAATTATATTAAGTTAAGAGATAAGTAGAATTAAAATAATAAAAATTAAAATCCCTTAAAGATTTTTAATATTATTTATTTTATTTTTATTTTTTAATTCTCTACTTATAAAAGAGTATATAAAGATAAAATTTTAATATAAATTAAAGGCTTTATTAATAATATTTACTTAATAATATATAATAAAAGTATTAAAGAGAATTATAAGATCTTAATAAAAGTATATTAAATATACCTTTATTAAGTAAATATATATAAGGTAACTTTTATTTTTTATAAATATAAATTAATCTACTTATTAAAGAGTTTAAAGAGGTTTAATATAAAAGTAATAATAAATTTTAAAGTAATAATAATCTATTTAAAGATATTAATAAGAGTCCTTAGACTTTATATTAATAATAAACTAAAATAGAGCTTATATATTAATAGGATAAAATTAAAGATAAAGATATAAAAGCTAGCCCTATTAGTTATTACTAGTCTAATATAAGGTATTATACTTAATAAAGTAAGATAGGTTTATAATATAATAATTTAATTAATAATAACTTATATAATAGAGATATAATATAATTTAAAGGGGATATTAAAGGTAAGGAAGGCTAATATTATAATATTAAAAATTATATAAAATAAGTACTTAAGGATAGTATTTAAGGCCTTTATAATAACTAGTATATAAATATTAAAGGTATAATTAAGGGTCTTATTAATAAAGATAAGCCTTAATTAATTAATATTATATATATTCATAATATAAAGGATCTACCTACTAATTAAAGAAGGGAATATAAGGATCTATTATAAGTTAAAAGGGAAAAGTAGAAAGGAGAAAAGAGTTATAAAGACTTTAATAAAGAAGAAGTAGTCCTAGGTAAGAGGAGCCCTCTAAGTAATAATAGGGGGAGGGGATATTAAAATAATAGCCTAGCTTACCCTTAAAGAGATTAAGAAGTAGGTAAAGAAGAAATAAAAAGAGAGGTAGCTAGAATATTAAAAAAGTATCCCTAATTATATTAAGATAATAATATAAAGGGATAAGATTTAAAAAATAAGAATTAATCTTTATATAAGGCTTTTTAAGGTTAAAAGCTTTGTAAGTATTTAATTATATATAGAGAAAATAGGACTACGCGCCTTCTTATATAAAAGAAGGGTATTAAGGGTTAATAATATTAATTATAAATATAAGTAGAGGTATTAAGATATTAAGTATATATTTATATTCTACCCTAATTATATAAAAGGGAGGAGTTAGATACTTAAAAAGGTAGGGTTAAGTAACTTCTATTAAATAGTATTAACCTTAAAGGGGCTAAAAGTAGTAATTAAGTAAATTATTTAATAAGGTATATTTAGCTAGTTTATATTAATAAGGGAATAACTTATAAGGGTTATATAAGGGTAAATAAGCTCTAATTAAAGGGTAAAGGGGTAAGTAACCCTAATAAAAAAAAGAGATAAAATAGTATAAAGAGTATAAGATAAGGTAGTATATAATATCTAAAATTCTAGAAATATAATAGTAAATAGGGTAAGAGATAAGGTTTTCTTTTATAAATTATAATTTCTTCTAGTAAGCTAGATATAAACTACCCTTATTAACTTTAAGTAGCTAGATAGTAGAGTATAAAATATAAATATAAATATAAATATAAATATAAGTTAATTTACTTAGGGATTTTATTCCTTTAATTATAAATACTTAAGGTAGAAGTTATAATTAAGGTTTACTATTATATAAAAGGCGCCCTTATAATATTATATAATATTATTAAAGTTAATAAGTTTAATTTACCTTATATAAGTACTTAATAATAATATTAGGTTTTTAACCTTATTATATAAGGTATTATTAAAGCTAAGATCTATTTCCTACTTCTACTCCTTTATTAAGTATATATTAATATAATTAATATCTACTTTAAAGTTAATTAGTATAATAAATTCTCTTTATAATTACTTATACTCTATTTATATTATAATAATAAGTTATTATATCTACTTTTTCCCTTATATTATAATAGTAGATATAATTATAATACTTAAAGATTTTTTAAATTTAAGCCCCTTTTAATTAGCTTATTACTAGTTATAAGCTTATTAATTAGCTAGCGACAAGATCTACCTATACGTAGTACTAGCTATAAACCTATTACTTATTAATAGAGCTAAGAGGTCTCTAATTTAAATATAGTTAGAATAAAATTAAGATATTACGTAGTAGTAGAGCTCCTTATATAAAGTTTTTATACGCGTAATAAGCGCGCTATTAATATATATAATAATACCTACCTTAGTTCCCGCTAGTAGTATTAGCTCTACGTATAAGAGACTCTAGGTTAAGAGATAGAAGGTACTATACTAAGTAGAAGAGTTAGAATAATAGGTTAGGGCTACCCCCCCTAATGTTACGACCCGTCGTCTTCTAACTAGAAGGCTCCGGAGTCTAGGTGGATCTCGTAGAGGGGAGTGTTAAGGACTAAGGTAAACAGGCTTCGTACTAAACTGGTCTAATACAGGTGGAGTATTATATTTAGTGTCTAGGAGATATCTAGGTTAATAACATGAGTTGAGCACGAAGCTCCTATCTAAGGGAAAGATCACGCTCTCTATATAGATATAGGAAAGTCTATGCTCGCGCTGGTCGCCAGTAATCGACCTGCGTCGACTAGAGCGACCAGGTCGAGCGATCACTCGACCCGCCATGCCAAGGCATGTTCGACTTTGGTAAGCGCCTATGGCGTCTGCCAAGGCTCCACTACCAAGGTTATAACATTACCCCTTATCCCCTAAACCTTTGTCCTAAAGGTTAGATGAATATTCATATCGTCTCGTCCGTAGTAACGCCGTACTAAGCTATCGGATCGAGTGGCTTATAAGGGAGTGATCGCAATGGTGTCGTGTCTGCGATGCGCAAGATCTCAAAAGGAGTATCAGGTGTCTTCCCTCTCCCGAAGGTACGCGGAATATATTCGGCTCGGAAAATAATGCGAACCGGCCGTACCTGTCGTTTACTTCTCTGGTATTAATAAAGCTATAGAGAAGCTCGAACGCGAAGAGATGGAGATAGAGGTAGCGTGGGAGGCCGCCAACGAAATCGCTCGTTAAAAATAGACGAAGCTAAAACGCCTTCGTTAATAGAAGCGTTTCCTTAAAGAGAAGGAACAGCGGATATTTAATAAGGGTCTTGATAATATTAAGGAGTTAGAACGTCTAGAAGAGCTTGAGAAGGCCGGCGAAGTTAAACGGGCACTCGCAGAGTGTCCTACCTTTTCAGAGTTCGAGGGTTCCGGAACTCTCTCTCCTGGAGCTCTCGAGTGGATCGCTCAGGGTGTGCCTGGGTTTAGTGATACTGCTGGAGGAGCTCTTGACAGTTCGTAAGATTCGTAACTGGTTCCCAGGTATTTTCTAAGTCCTCGTATCCTTTCTATTTCACTAGGTAGCTCTGACCTCGTTATAACAGAATCTTTTCGGCTTCGAATTCATTCTCTTCTTCTATCTGGAAGTAGAAGGTTTCTTGTAAAGGTATATTAGGGTCTACTAGTTCTAATATCAAGATATGGAATACTAGGTGGATTTTAGTATCGGGTGGAAGTTATAATTTATAGTTGACAGGCCCTCTATTTCTAATAACTAAAAATGGTCCGACTTTAATATAGTCCAGTTTCCTACTTAGTCTTATACCTTTTAAATTTTTTGTGAAGAGATATGCTTTATCCCCCTTCTTTAGCTGAGGACCTAATTTTCTCTTCTTATTTACTAACTTCTTAGTAGTAGTGTTAGCCTCGCTAATCTTGTACTGCATGTCTTTATACAGGCTTTTCATATCAGAAGTTAATACTAAGGCTTTCTCGGCATCTAGTCCTTATCAAGGATCTAGAAATAAGTTTACGTGTCGTCCGTAGTTTATAAAAAACGGTGACAGCCTTGTCGTATCTAACCTTTTATCGTTATATACTAACTATGCTATTAGGAGTAATGTAACCTAATTGTTTTGCCTTTTATTAACGTAGTGTCTAAGGTATACCTCTATTATCTAATTGGTTCGTTTAGTCTATCTATCCGTTTAAGGGTAATAAGCTATTAATATTCGTAGTTTGGTTCTAATTAACGCGACCAAAGTTTTCTAATAGTTTAATGTGAAGAGTTTATCTCTATCCGAAGTTATTAATTCTAGTATGCCATAATCTCTGATTAGTCTGTCTAATAAAATGAATCCAAGCTGACTAGCATTATAGGATTCCTTGTATAGGATTATAATGGCATATTTGGTAAGTTTGTCCACGATAACTATTATTAAATCGTACTTATCGCTAGTTACCGGGTTAACTAACTAAGGTAACTTGATAACGAAGTCCATCGTAACGTCTTTCTATAGTATGTCTAGAACTTCTATAAACTGAATTTGTCCGTACTTAGCATGTCTTGCAGATTTATTCTGCTAGTAGCATATACATTCCTTGATATATTACTCGACTAACGCTCGCAGGTTTAGTACGGCGTATACTCTTTTAATAAGTTCTAATATCTTAGACACTCCTAGATATCCTAGTAAAGGATCATCGTGGTGATCTCTAATTACTTCTTCTATTACTTTCGGCGGTAAGTATAGCTTCTATTTATATAGTAATAGGTCCCGGCTAGGCTGTTCCTTCCTAAGTTGTCCGGCTAGGTTGTCATTCTTATATACTTCCTTTAAATCAGGAACTACATATGTCGTGACTCGCATGGTCGTGGCTAGATTCCGTACTAGAACTAACGATCTATCGCTTTCTTATTTCAAGATAGGTTAAGTGGTAATGTCTTTTACTTATATATAGTTAGATCGTCTACTTAAAGCGTCTGCTCGTCTATTATCTTTTCCTGGGGTATACTGAATTTTAAACTTGTATTACCTAAGGAGTTCGGACCATTAAACTTGTCGTTGATTTAACTCTTTCGTGGTTATAAAGCCTACTAAGTTTTTATAATCGGTGAAGATGGTAAGTTCCGAATAACTTTCGGCATATACTCTCTAATGCTATAGAGAACAGACGACTGCTAAAAGCTCCTTGTCGTATATATTATAGTTCTGTTCTACTGGAGACATCTTACGTGAGTAGTATACTACTAGATACCACTTGTCGTCTCTCTATTAACAGAGGCATGCTCTAATCGCAAGATCTAAAGCATCTGTCTTAATGCGTACTAGTTCTTCATTTCAAAACGTATAGAGTACTAGAGGATCTATACAAGCTTGCTTTAGTTCTTTAAATACTCTTTTCTGGTTAGTATCCTATCGAAATCCCGTGTCCTTTTTGGTGATTTCTGTCAGTGGCAAGGCCTTCTTAGAGTAGCCTTCTATGAAACGTCTATTGAAGTTGGCGAATCCTAAGAATCCTTATACTAATTTAATATCATGTGGTGTAGGCCATTCTTATATAGCCTGAATCTTCTCAGGGCTTATACGAACGCCTTTAGTTGTTATTATAAACCCTAAGAACTTAACTAAGGTCTTATAAAACTCGCATTTCTCTGGCTTTAGGAGGAGTCCCGCTTGTAATAAGCATGTCAATACATCTTGCATATAAGGGATGTATTCCTTAAGAGTTTCAGAGTAAATTAATATGTCGTCGAGATATACGATCGCTATAAGATCTAAATAAGCTCGTATAATATTATTAATTAATGCCTGGTAGGTTACTAGTACATTGGTAAGACTAAACGGCATGACCAGATACTCGTAATATCTATATCGAGTCCTGAATACTATTTTCTATTCGTCACCTTCTTTTATTTAAATCAAGTTATACGCTCCTCGAAGATCTAGTTTTATAAAGATCTTTGCCTTGGCTAGCCGATCCTGCAGCTCGCTAATATTAGGTAGCGGGTAACGATTCTTTATCGTTATATTATTTAACTTTCGATAGTCTACGTATAGTCGTAAGGATCCGTCTTTCTTCTTTATAAAGAGTATCGGATATCCTGCTAGTAATTTAGATTCTCGAATAAATCCCTTTTTTAGGTTCTTATCAAGGTACCCGCGTAGTACTATAAGTTCCTTTTCAGATAACGTATAGATAGGTCTAAACGTTAGTTCCTTCCCTAGTTCGAGTTCGATCTTATAATCCTAAGGTTGGTGTTTAGGTAGAGCTTTTACTATTATCTCTTTTATAAAGAGGCGTTTCCATCTTTAATACTCTTATAAGATATTAGGAGTGCTGTCAGTTACTCCAAGAACTCTAACTTGTTGACCTAGCGGACCGCTGCTAGTATCTGTTAAGTCGGATCCTTATGTCTTAAGGTCATCCTTATTCGAAATTGAGGTAATATATGCCTTAACCGTTCTTCGGTTTAATTTCTTATCCACCGTCATCTACTATCGACGTGTAGGTTAGAATCTAGTAATATCGCCAGTTCGCTTAAACTTAAGTACTTTTCTTCTCCAGTTAATTGCTGGGTTATGCTTTTCTAACCAAGGCATGCCTAATATAATATAATGGGTGGCCATCCCTATAATATTAAAGGACATTTCCTTATAGTGTCGTTGAATTATAAATGGTAGCGAGGTTGTCTCCTCGTCTACGCTTCCTTTTAATAGCGTTGACCCGTCAGCCATCCGTAAGTCATATAGATCCTTCTTTCTCCGCGTTAGTAGGCCTACTAACCGTACTAATACTTTAGAAATAAAGTTTCCAGATGCTCTAGAATCTATTATTACTATGGTCCGCTAACTATCTATTTTAACCGGTACGTTTACATGTATTACGTAGTTCGTTGAATATAGCTAATATATTTTTAGGGTAAGGATATTAATCTCCTTGTACTTCCCCTTAGTACAAGGGATTACTCTTTTCCCGAAAAGGATAGGAATCCGGTAGTTCTTTTCATGTACATGTGCTTTCTGCAATTATCGTGGAAACAGGCATACTAATCATCCAAGTGGCACTCTGACGTGTACTCGTCATGCTTGAAGTGCCTATGAAGACTGCTATGCCATCTTTGGTCATGGTTTGGAAACCACTTCCTTGACCTCTTGGTTGCTAAGTGCCAATGATAACTTATATTATTATAGCTTGACCAAGTTTTTCTATACGTTTAGATCCTGATGGATTTTCCCAAGTTTATCTTTACTTAGTAGTAAACCATATATATTTCGTCGGCGCAGGCTGACTAGTATATTACTCCGTGCTATAGATATACTAAGTCGTTCCTAAACTCCTTCTATAGAAGTCCTCCTGCTACTTTTTCTTGGTAGAATTCTACCCGTTCCTCGAGTTTTATCTGTGGATCTTTTGATGTGGAAGCTCGAGATGCTGCTCTATCACCTTCTTTCTTAGAAGTCTAGCTGAGGTTTTCCCAGTCGGAATCATCCTCGCTTTCTCGGCTTTATTCGGGTTTTCCCTTCCGAATATAACCACCATCACATTTATTATTAGAGTCTAATTCCTTGAGTTATTCGTAAATATCTGCTAGCCTTTATTTAATCTTTACGATATTTCTCTGTTTCTTAGCTATTTCTTCGCGTAATTCTTCTTCTCTAGATTATAGTTCTCTATTAATGGGTGGATTAACGAGGGCTAGCAAATCATCTATAATTATATCTAGCTCGGTGTCGTCGTACTCCGTTTCTTGTTGATCCCTTGGAGGTTTAGTCTTCCTAACTGGAACTCTTTCTAATATATTCAACTGAGGTCGTTTCACCATGTTTTTTAACCTATAGTCTTTGGCGATGTGGCCCGGTTTACCACAGCCATAGCAATTCATTGCTTTCTTACCCCCTTGCTGTTTCTTACCTCTGAACGGTTTCTTTTTCTCGGTGAAGTCCAACTCCATTGGCATCGGACCGTAAGGATCGCGTGAGAATCGTTTCTTCCCATGACTTCCTCCGGAATAGAGTCCTGTATGACCGAGTCTAGAAACTCCACTATTATAACGTAGTTCCATTATTAACTCGTGGATCTAGTTATCGACTCGTGTTAAGGCTCTTATTAATGAGTCCAAGTTATTATAAACGGCTCCGTCTCGTATAAGTTCCTTCTTCACCTGAGGTTTTAATCCTCTCCGATACATTACTATCAGCGCGTTATCATCCCAGTCGGTTCTTATAGAGTACTGTTAAAACTATGTCGTATACTCAGATGCCGATTTCTTTTATATCAGGTGCTGGATGACTCTCGTCGCTACGCTGGCTTCATTAGAAGGTCCGAACATCCGTCTCATCTCCTAGCGGAAGAGTATCAAGCTCTCTATTTATAACTTAATGGAGATATTGTCGTCGTCGTCAGGATCCTCTATATATCGTTTGAGAAATGGAGCGGACTATCTCTAGGCCCGTCCTCTTATATAAGTCATTATAAATAGTGGTTATTTCTTTAGCCTAATGGCGTCTTTATTAAAAGAGAAGTATAGCTATATCTATATTAACCACTCTTCAAGTTTGTCTCGATCGCTATAGTATAAATCTGGTTTAGTAACCTTAATACCTTCTTTAACTTCTGCTGTTACTGACTATTATAGACCGCGTTCACTTGGGGTGAGGTCCCTTTATCCTAAGGTACTCATCTTGAGGGTACTTAAAGTGTTACGACCCGTCGTCTTCTAACTAGAAGGCTCCGGAGTCTAGGTGGATCTCGTAGAGGGGAGTGTTAAGGACTAAGGTAAACAGGCTTCGTACTAAACTAGTCTAATACAGGTGGAGTATTATATTTAGTATCTAGGAGATATCTAGGTTAATAACATAAGTTAAGCACGAAGCTCCTATCTAAGGGAAAGATCACGCTCTCTATATAGACATAGGAAAGTCCATGCTCGCGCTGGTCGCCAGTAATCGACCTGCGTCGACTAGAGCGACCAGGTCGAGCGATCGCTCGACCCGCCATACCAAGGCATGTTCGACTTTAGTAAGCGCCTATAGCGTCTGCTAAGGCTCCACTACTAAGGTTGTAACACCTAACTAGGAGGACTATAACTACGCGTAGGAGTAGGAGTAGCAACCTTATAATTATAAGTATAACTAGCGGGATTTTAATATAATTTACTTTCTCTTATAAGTAGATTATTATATAGCCTAATATTAGGAAATAGTAATATAATAATAGTAATAAAGTATATTTATACCCCCTTATAACTTTAATAGCTCCCTCTTATATATTATAAAAAAGATACGTGGTAATTCTTAATAAAAGTATTATAAGCCTTCTATTAAGCTAGTAGTAGTAGCGACCTAGTATTACGGGTTAAATAGAGAAGGATACCTTAATACTAGATAGTATAAGAGAGAAGTAGCTAGGGTAGTAGTAGATTAATAGGAGGGCTAAGGGTACTTATTAATATTAATTAAATTATATAAGGAAGGGTAAGAGGGTAATTAAGGGAGTATAAACCTTTTAAGAGTAGAGAAAGGGGCGTAGCCCTAATAAGAGAGAGGAGTATATAGATATTAGGATCTAATATTAGGGTAGTAATAATAGAGTATAAGAGAGAGGATAGTATATAATATTTAAAGGCCTAGAAGCGTTATAATAAATAGGGTAGATAAGAGAGGTTTTCTTCTATAGTTTATAGTTTCCTCTTAATAAACTAGAGTTAGAACGCCCTTATTAACTCTAAGTAGCTAGATAGTAGAGTATAAAATATAAATATAAATATAAATATAAATATAAATATAAATATAAATATAAATATAAATATAAATATAAAGCTTATTAATTATAATATTTATAATTATTAATCTTATTACTTATACTTTAATAATCTTTAATTATATATCCCTTCTTTTAATAGTTATAATATTTAATAATAGAAAGGTTAGGCTTAAGCCTTTATAAAAGGTATAATAATAAGTTAATAGTACCCCTCCCTTCTTATTTTATATATAGGCTATTATCTCTTTATCTTTAAAAATTTCCTCTTCCTCTTTATAAATATTAACCTCTAATAGGAGTATTATCCCTTTAATCTTTATATATAAATACTATTATATAAGGCTCTAGTTAAGTCGCTAATATAATAAGGGTATCCCTTATCTTAGGGATATTAAATTATATTATAAGATAATTATAAAGATCTTTATATAACTTATTTAGCTAGTAATAAGATCTACCTATACGCGGTACTAGCTATAAACCTATTACTTATTAATAGAGCTAAGAGGCCTCTAGTTTAAACGTAGTTAGAATAAAACTAAGATATTATATAATAATATAACCCCTTCTATAAAGTTTTTATACGCGTAATAAGCGCGCTATTAATATATATAATAATACCTACCTTAGTTCCCGCTAGTAGTATTAGCTCTACGTATAAGAGACTCTAGGTTAAGAGATAGAAGGTATTATACTAAGTAGAAAAGTTAGAATAATAGGCTAAGGCTACCCCCCCTAGCTAGGAGGACTATAACTATATATAGGAGTAAGAGTAGTAACCCTATAATTATAAGTATAACTAGCGGGATTTTAATATAATCTACTTTCTCTTATAAGTAGATTATTATATAGCCTAATACTAGGAAATAATAATATAATAATAGTAGTAAAGTATATTTATACCTCCCTTTAATAACTCTAATAGCTCCCTCTTATATATTATAAAAAAGATATATAGTAGTTCCTAATAGGAGTATTATAAGCCCTCTATTAAACTAGTAATTATAATAACCTAATATTATAAGTTAAAATAAAAAAGGATACCTTAATACTAGATAATATAAGAGAGAGGTAGCTAAGATAGTAGTAGGCTAGTAGGAGGATTAAGGGTACTTACTAGTATTAATTAAACTATATAAGGAAGGGTAAGAGAGTAGTTAAGGGAGTATAAACCTATTAAGAGTAGAGAAAGGGGCGTAGCCCTAGTAAGAGAGAGGAGTATATAAATATTAGGATCTAATATAAGGATAGTTTAAAGCGTAAGGAAGAGGCTAGTATATAATAGTTAGAGGCCTAGAAGTATTATAATAAATAGGGTAGGTAAGAGAGGGTTTTTCCTATAATTTATAGTTTCCTCCTAATAAAAATAAAGTTAGAACGCCCTTATTAGCTCTAAGTAGCTAATAGTAGAGTATAAAATATAAATATAAATATAAATATATAACTTATTTAATAGGTTATTGTAAAGTATATACTCTCTTAATAGCTTAAACTACTTTTCTAACTTAATAAAGTAATTTATAAAATTTATAATCTTTTAATATTCTTTTTACTTAGCTTTTAAGTAGTATTTACTAGTTATAAGATATTAATTTTAAAGATCCTCTATTTAATCTATTAGAAAATTATTAAAGTATACTTAGGACTATTTATCTTTTAATATATCTTTTATATACTTATATTATATAGCCTTAGGGTTTAGAGTTATATAATATAATACATATTAGATTTTTATAAAGTTATTTAAAAAGTAAATTATACTTATTTTAATTATATTAATTATATTAATAAATTATTTTTTATATTCTTATATTAACTTCTTATTATATATATATAAGTCTTATAGATTAAGAATATAGATTTTATATTAAGAATACTTTAATTTTAATTCTTTAATTAATAATTAATAGTATTAATAACCTACTTAGGTAGTATTATAAATATATATATCCCTCTCTAACTCTTATAAGTATTATTCTAAGTCTTATATCTACTCCCTCTTTAAGACTTCTTCTTTAAGTTCTTTTATCCTTTATAATAGTACTTCTTAGGTATTAAGTAGTAGGGATTTAATTTATATACCTAATAGCTACCCTTATATAGTTAATTATAATTATAATATATTTATTATTAATTTATTAATTAAATTTTAAGACTTACTTTCTATATAAGCTTAATCTCTTATATTAGGGTATATTACTTATAATAGTTAACTAACCTTTTTACCTTATACTTATAATAACCCTTCTCCGCTTATCTTACTAATAGTTAAGCTATTACCCTTAAGTAAGGTAAAGTAATTAGAATATAAGGGTCTTATATAATAATATAGCTATTAAGTATTATAAATAATATATATATACTTATATATAAAACTCTCTATTCTTATTAATAGTAAGACTAATTACTACCCTTCTCCTTTAAAGGGAATTCCCTCCTCTATATACTATAGGTAAAGGGGTAGCGTAGTACTACTATATACTATAGACGCCACGTTAAAAGTAGCGCTATATCCCTAACTAGTCCTTATACTCCCTCTTAGAGATATACTTACTATATCTTATTACTTATAGTTAGGTCCTATTATATAGATATAGTAGATTAAGGTTCCTTAGTAGTATAACTAATACACTTAGCTTAATATATAGCTTATAAGATAATAGGGAGGGTTTATAAAACTTATAAAAGTACTTAAAGGGGAAGAGGTTATTATCTTCTTCTAATATAATATAATTAATACTCTAGTATATTATTATATTACTAGGGATATATAATATTATCTTAGTATTAATACTAGTAATATCTTTATTAGTAATAGCGAGAATAGCCTATTTTAATAGATAAACCCTTTAAAAGATATTTATCCTAATATTAATATAAATATTCTTAACTAAATTATTAATAGTATTTCTAGGGGTATAATTATATTTCTAATATAATATATCTTTATTTATAGTAGGGCTTTTCTAGATATCAATACTATTATTAATAGTAAGGAGATTACTTATAAAAAGTCCTATTTTATAATATATATTATCTATTAGGTTAGGATTATTAAGTTACTTATTAATAGTAAGATTTAAATATATAACTTTATTCTAGAAATAAGCCTTTTAAAGATACACCTTAATAACCTAGCTATTAGATCCTCTTAGAATAACTAGGAGTATTTATTAGAAGTCCCTATAAAAGTAGACTACATTACCCCTAAAATAAGCCTAGTTATTATTATAGATATCTTAAAGGCTATAATTAATAGCTTTTATATTATATTAACTCTATATAAGAGACTTATCTTAAAAGATAATATAAGCTTACTTAATTAGGGTAGTAAGATTAGTCCCCTTTAAATCTTATATAAGGAGGTAGTATTAGAGTTTAAGGGTATTTTAAATTATAAGTAAGTAGTCTAACCTCCCTATAATAATATTAATATAATATTAGAAGATACTACTATTAAAGTAACCTTTTACTAGGAATATAGCCTTTTTATAATGATATTTAAAACTATTATCTTACTAGTTCCCCTAATACTATTAAGGAAGAATAGTATACTTAGAGTATTAAATTTACTATTAGTATTAATATTAATAGCGGCGATAATCTAATTAATAATATAATATTAATTAGTATTTAACCTATTTTATAAGACTTTAACCTTATTAGGGGTAATTTAATAAGATATTTCTTCCTATAAAAGTCTATTTAGAATATTATTAAAATTATTAAATAGAATAGTTAAAATAGGTAAGTTATATTAGATTAGATCCTTAATATATTTAAGGGTTAATTAGTATTCTAATTAGCTATTAATTAGGTAGAGGGCGTACTATTCTATAAATAACTATTACTTATAATAATTATCTAGTATTTAAAGTATTAAAAATCCCGTTATAAGAGGTATAAGTAGTTATTTAAGATATACTCCTTATACTTATTTTATAAGGTAAGAGCGTTAATAGGTTAGAGTTTAACTAATATTAATATAAAAAGACTACGTAGCTTATAACCTCCCTAAAAATCTTTTCCCTTATTAAGGATCTTATTAGTATATCTATTATTTCTAATTAACTTAAGCTTTATATAAGCCTCCTTTTATTCTATTAGCTAACTATCTACTATCTATAAGTTATTAAATAATATAGCCCCCTTAATATAATAGAGGAGTAGTTAGTAATAGTAAAGATCCTTAATTTTAAGACTAATAAAATTAATATACCTAAGAGTCTCTCCTTTTTTATATATTTTATATTTTTATTTCTTTTATTCTATATAAAGACCTTAGGAAAATCTATATATAAATAGTTAAGTAGATCTCTTATAATAATAGGATATTTCTTATTCTATTTTATAAAATATAATAGCTAACTATTATTATAAGCTTCCTTAATAAGATAGTTTATATTAAAAAACTCTATTAATATAGTCTAATAGAGCTTATTACTATCTATTAGCTTTTATTTAGTAGCCTTATTAGTAGCCTATTTATTAGCCGGCTTAAAAAGGGTATACTATTAGTATAAAAGGTAGATTTATAAATACTTTATATAAGGCTTTATAATACTTATATTAAATAAGAGTATCTTCTAGATAGTTTTAATAGACCTAATTTAATAAATAGATTAGAACTTTATAATCTTATCTACTAACTCCCCTTACTATTATAACTAGCCGTTAGGAGCGGGATTATTATTAGTATACATATAATTCCTAGTCAGGGAGATATTAGCCTAATTAGGTCCCTTATAAATATATTTATATAGATAGAAAATAGACTTAATAGAGTTATAAATCTTAATATTAATATAGGTACTATATTTCTTTAATAGGTATAAGTTATAAGGGATAACCTACCTATTATTAATAAAGGAATTAGGTTTAAGGGGGCTAATTAAATACTTATAAAAAGGATAACTCCTAATAGGTATAAAAGACGTCTCTTAGTAGAAATCCTTTAAAAAAGCCTTATTATAACAATTCTTCTCCTAACTAAAATATCTATTACTAGGGACCCTAGTATAGCGATTATAAACTATATATTATAAGACTAACTCCTATAGCGTATTATTATCCTATTAAGGGGGGATAAATACTTAAATAATACTATTAACATCGCTAACTATCTAGATCTAATCTGCTTCCTATATAATAAGGAGAATATAAGTATATAGGAGACCTCGCTTCTAAAACTTTATAATATAATAGTAGCTTATATAAATACTAAGGATATATTACTTAAGAAGGTCTTTTATTAGGTCCTAGAGCTTCTAATTAAAGATATAGGTAATTAAATTATAATAGTACTCTAATATCTAACTAGGTTCTAATAAGCTCTAAATATTAGGGTACTTAAGATTATATATAAAGGTAATAAAAAATTTAGGTTTACCCCTTTTTAGACTATTATTATAGCGTCTTATATTCTTACTTTTATAGTATATAGGCTTCCTAGTATTATTAATAGGAGGATAGTTACCTTACTACTAATATCTTTAAGTAAGATATTTAGATTAATATTAAGCCTATCTATTAGGCTAGAGTAGTAGTCCGCTTAAATAGTCTATTAATACTAATAATACTAATTTAGATTATTAAGCTTTATTAATATCTAGATGTTAGTAGCCTAGTAGCTAAATAGACGTCTACTATTAATAGTATAATTAAAGAAATTAGGCTAGATCTAGATATTAATTAGCTAATTATTTAAATTATATTAATTATCCCTTAGCTATTATCTAAATAATTTAGAACTATTTATAACTAAGCGGATTTAGATCTAGAAAATAACTAGGGAAATATATTAAATAGTCTTACTTATATCTATTTTATATAAAATTAATATCTTATTACTTACTAAGACCTATTATAACCCTAAGATATATACTCGCTAGTAATATATTAGTCTAGTTCCTATTTAGGGTTACTACTATCTTCCTACTCTAGTTTATTATTACTAATAATTAAGGTATATTAGGCGAGTATACTAGTAATATAGTTCTATCGCGATATATATAGCAGATAGTCGCCTAGAAGCTAATAGCTAGTTATAAGCTAATAGGAGGTAGTTATACTATAACTATTTATTAAATAAAAATAGGAGCGGATATTAGAGGATTATATAAGAAGGATATTAATTAGGGATTAATATAAGGCCCCCCTTAATAATTTTAATATAGATATCCTAATTAATCTAGCCTCTTATAGTATTATTAGGAGTTATTATAATATAGGTAATTTCTATAAAGGTAGGGTAATTATAAGTACCTTTATCCTATTATTTAGGATTTAGCTATTAGATATAGATACTTATAATATTAATAGGATATTATAACTTATCCTCTTTAAGGCGGTTATAATAGGATTTAAACCCCTAGATATATAAGTTAATAGATTAAAGGATATATTAAGTAAAAGTAAGGGTATTTTAATTTAAATTATTAAATTATTAATAGTAAATATCTAGTTACTCCTATATACTATCTAGTATATAAATCTAGGCGAATTTTAGCCTAAAGCTATTATTAATAATAAGAGGACTTATAAGATAATAAATAGACCCCTAGATCTAGAAGGTAATTTAACTAATATAAGTATTAATATTAATTATACCCTTACTAGTAAAAGAGAGACAATTATTATAACTAATAATATTATCTAAAAATTCTTTACTATATATAATCCTCTTTCTTATAAAGTATCTATTAATAATAATATTATTTATATTATTAAGTAATTTATTAATAAATTATACTCTAACCTTAGCCTCCTTTTAAGGCCCTTTAAGTAATAAGTTAATATTAACTAGCTTATATAACTAGTTATAAGATAGCTAATTATTCTTCCTACTATTATAATATAGCTATTAATTATCCCTTAAGTTACTATATTTATTTTTCTATAATAGTATATTATAGTATAGATATCTATTAATAGGGATATTAAATAATTTATTAACTAGATAGAGTATTATATCTCCCGTTATCTAGGGGTCCTTATATACTTAATATCCCTAATCTAGCGTCCGCCCCTAATATATATTATTCTAACGCCGGTATAACCGTATAAGCCCTATTAAACTAGAGGTAGATACTTAGGATTATCTTCTTTAATAGCCTATTACTAAGTATACTAGCGATATATATATAGATAATATTTAAGAGGTAAGTAGTAGAGGAGTAATTTCTTAGGGGGCCTCTTTAAAGATTAGGGGAGTAGGTTATTACGGGTTCCTTAGTAGAATAACTACTTAAATGGTTATATTAATAAGGGCTATATACTACTAGGGAGTAATACTATTATTAAGGTAGTTATAAGGGTAAGTACCTAATAGTATTTCTTTATAATAAGGTTCTATTAATATAATATATCTAGGGTTTACTAGTAGGTTACTAAATCTAATTTAGGTATCTAAATTAATCTTCTTTAAGCGCTTAGTATACCTTATACTATTAATCTTATAAGATCTAACCCTCTTATTAATAGTATTAGGGTATAGGTTAGAAAGAGCTAGGCGTTTAGAAGGTATTAATAGGGAGCTAGAGGAGCTATATTTAATATAGGAAGGGTAATAATATATACTTTAAAAATAATTAATATAGCTTATAAGGTAGGGATTATATAAGAGAGGAATAATATCTATAATAAAGTATTAAATAATAAAAATTAGGTAGGAAGAAAAAATTAGTCGGGTAGTAGGGATATACTAAGAATTAGACGATTAGACTAATATTAATAGGTAATTCTATTTATTCTAATATATCTTTTAAACTACTATATTATTTTTAAAAAATTTAATTTTTTTAAATAGTTATAAGTAGGTTATATAGTTTTATTTAAATAAAAGATATTATAGAGTATAAGTATAAATATAGGTAGAATATAAAGAAATATTAGAGTTCTAATATTCACGCTAGTCTAGGAAAGGAATCTAGAGTACGTATTAACTAACTAATAAGCTACGATAAGCTTAGTGTCTTAAATTATATATTTTCTATTATAGTAAGAAGATTATTAATAGGTATATAAAGATAATCTAATACCTTTTAACTAAGAGTACTTATATTACTATTAAATTAGCTAAAATCTTATTTAAGAATATAGTATTATAATATAATTTATTAATAGGTATTATCTTAGATTAAAGATCCTTATTTATAAATACCTATTAATTAGAAGTCTATTATTATATAAAGATAAAGAGATAACTAAGTACTACCTTTTATTTACAAATAGATAGGTAGATTAAATGTTAGAACTAAATATTAAAATATTACTTTAAGGTATTTTTAAATAAAGAATAAGATAATTAAGTTATATTATTTTTAATAATTAAATTCGCGTATTATAGTAATATTTATATTATACTAGGTTATTTACTATTTTATATAATATATAAATATAATCTATATATAGAAGATAAAGTTAAAGATAACTTTTTAAAATGAGGAGTATTTATAATTAAAGATTATATAAAAAACCTTTTAAAAGTAAGAGCTCTATTGATAGATTAATAGTAGACTATTTAAATATATATTATAAAGTTTTATAATAAACTTTATATCTTAAAGTCTTATATAATAGGAGAACTAATAATATTAATTATAAAGAATTTAAAGTAGAAAAGATTAAATTAAAAGCTATTATATAAGTATATTAATCCCTTTAAAGTAGTAGATATAATTAGATACTAAGCGTACTACTTAAGTCTCTTAATAATATAGAGAATTTATTTTATATTTTTAGACTAACCGTCGAGTCGGGATTTAGTACTAAGATTTAGTACTGACTAAATACTCGGGTTAGGGTCTTAGTACTAACTCGAATACTTAGTACTAGCTATTAGTACTAACTCACTAAGGCCTTAATACCTTAGTAAGTTAGGTTAACCCGACTTAAATTACTAAGGTATTACTAAGATACTAAGCCACTAATAAAATAGTAGAAGGAACTAAAATAGTCTCCTTATAATATATATTTAGAATAATTATTATACTTATAACTTTATCTTCCTAGTATCTATTATATATTCTTCCTAGTATAGTAAATATTTATATTACTAGTTTATATTACTCCTACCGTATTTTATATATAGGGTTTATACTATATTAACTCCTATAAAACTTAGTAGTAAAGCTATTAAATTAGAATTAAATAATCTTACTATACTTAATTCTATATTAAGTAGTATTCGTCCTAGCTGATTTATAAGTTAGGTTAGTTAGAGTATATTAAGTAAATCCTTTTATTAGAAGAAAGAGCTTCTTTAAAATACTATTTAATCTATTAGAAAAGAATTCCTAGAATTAGTACTAATAAGGAATAATAAATATATTAAATAGAATTTAGCCTCTAAAGTCTAATTCAAAGTATAGTAGTAGTAAACTACTATTAGTAAAAGTATTAAATTAAAGTCTAATACTAAAGTTAAAGATCCCCTTTAGTTTAAAAAAGCTATATTAGGTAAATAGGCTAATATTTAGGATAACTTTATCTAATTAGCTTTAATAGTAGAAGGATTATTAAAGATTATATATAAGAAGTATAATAAGCTTCTAGACTACTTAATAGTAACTAGTAATTTAAGTATATCTAATATAAAGAAATATACTTAGATAAGTAAATACTATTTATAAAAGCGGCTTAATCTATTATTATAAATAGAACTTTCTTTAACTTAGGTAAGTTATCTAAGGTAATATAAAATAGTAATATAAAACTAATTCTTTAAGATAATATTAGAAGGAAAGTAATACTAGGTTTTCTACTAACTTTTCTTAAGAGAAGTAGAATAAATAATTATATAAATACTTTCTTACCTTAAATTAATTTTTTTATACTATTAATTAACTAGAGTTTTAGTAATTATTATTAATAGCCTATCTAGATTTAACTCTAATCTATTATACTAAATTATAGAGTATAATCTTTTTAGATTTTAAAGGAATGTATATAAAAATTAAAGTAGATCTAGAGTATCCCTAATATATTTCTATTATACTAGATACCTAGTCTAGTCCCTAAAAGGTCGCCTATCTTAAAGTACTAGTCTACTAGGTTAATACTAATTTTTAATATTAAGAATATCTTATTACTTTTATACTACTTAATATCTATTATTCTAGGTATTTACTTATAACGGAACTAATAAAGATATTAATTATTTATAGAATTGAAGATAAATTTTTTAGGGTTATTACTAATAATACTAGTAATAATAGAATATTAAAAGATAAACTAGAGAAATCTCTTACTTAGCGCGATATCTAATAGGATAAACTATAGAACTCTATTCCTTATATAACTTATATCTTTAACCTTATAGTATAAGACTTTATTAAAGCCCTAGATTTAGAAGCCTTAAATAATATAGTAGTATTATTAGAGGATACTTAAGTTAAAGATATCTAAGTAAATATAGATCTATCTACTATTATTAAGAAGGTATAGTATAATAGAGGTAATATAAATAGGTAATATAGTTACTAATATTTATAATAGATCCGCGCTCTTATAATAGCTATTAACTTATCTCTTTAATAAAAGCTTAGTTTTTAATAGCTATAAGAAAGCTCTATTAGAAGACCTAGAAAACTTATATAAAATATTTATATTTATTAGAATTCTACCTACCTAATACTTTATTATATATATTAGCTACGTAAATTTATTAATTCTTAGGTAGATAAAAATATAATTAATCTAAAAATTAATAATATTAGCCTTAATAGATATAAGTAGTTAATTATCTTACTACTTAAAAATATATTAAATCCTATCTATTAACTTACCTTAATAGTTTCTTAGATAATAAATATAGGTATATATTTAGGGTTCTAATTATATAACGCCCTTTTTAACTATTTTAACTATACTAAAATAATAATATATAATAGTAGGATACTTAGTAGAGTAAGTATTATTAATACTTATAAAGTAGCCTTAGTAAAACTCGCTAAATATTATTCTAAAATAGAAGGTAAAGGTAGATTAATATATAACCTTACTAATATTCTAGACCCTTCTATAAAACTAAGTCTATATAAAACTTAGGATAAATAAGAGGAGTTAAATAATAATAATACTTTAACCTCTTATAAAGAGATATATAAAAATAAATTTACTAACTACTTTTATAAGTATTATAAGATAATACTAGTTACTAGAAGGACTAATATATAAGATATATAGAATATTAATAAGGTAATATAATATAATAATATATTTAAATTTATACTAACTAGTAATAGCCTTTAATAAGAGTAAAGAGAAGTCTACTTTAATATCTAAATTATAGGTCTTTATTATAAGGCGAAGCTATTTAATACTTTTATTTTAAAAGTCTACTAGAGGATATTCTTATATAAAAGTACTAGAGGGATAATACTTTAGCTTATCTAAATCTAATATAAATAGCTAAGGATATCTTTTTATATCTAATATTATTTATAGGTATTAAGAGAGTCTTTAGTCTTATTTAAAGAGTATATTTATAGGATTATATATAGTTAGAACTAGAGTCTATAAAATAAGTAATACTTCTAAAGTATTATAATTATATTATAGGTTTAGACCTTAAAGAAGCTCTTACTAAACCCTAGGATATTCTTTAAAAGGAAGAAGATATTAATTAAAGTATTAATAGAGGTAAAGATCCTTTTAAGTTAGAATTAGTAGATATCTTATAATAAATAGATTAGTAGTTATTATTTTAAAGTTATTTAATAATTAGGTAGTATATTTAAAAAGTAGGTTTAATTTCTACGTATATATATAAAGGTAATATAAGAAGGTAATATAATTCTTTATCTTACTAAGAGCGTTATAATACTAAGAGCGCCGTAATATTAGGAGCGCTATAATACTAGAAGTACTATAATACTAGGAGCGCTATATTATTATAGACCTACCCTCTACTCCTAATATTATAAAACTATTACTACCCTTAAGTACTAAATAGTATAATATTAAAGCTCCCTATCAATTCCTTTATAAGCTTTAGATCCCTTTATATAATAGTAATATATTTAGCGTAGATATAAAGTAGATTTAAATCTATATTATAAGATATATTAGTAAGTAATTACTATAAGGATTAAATAGTAATATAAAATAGTAATATACTTACTTAAGAGAAAAGATACTATAAATACTTTTATAATATCTTATAATACTTCTAAAGCTAAACTTTAGATTTAATATAAGTTTATACTAACTCCTATAATATCCGTTATAACCTCCCTTATTATATAACTAAATAGTAGCTTTAAGATAAGGTTATTAATAGACTTTTAGTATTATCTTATCTCTCTTAAAGCTTTAAGACCTAAGTTAACTTTATACTTTTATCTTTTTATTATTAGTTTTAGTACTATTAATTATAAAGGATTAGCTAATTATATTTTAATATATTACCTATTTATATTACCTTTCCCTTCCTATATAACGGCTTATTTACTCCTCTACCTTATAAGGGTTTACCCCCTCTAGCTAGTAATTTTAGCGTTTTATTAGCTAATTATACTATCTACCTATAAATATATAGAGTAAGAAATATATTATAAAATAATATTACTAGTCTACTTAATATAAGCTATTATTAAAGTTATTAAATATATAATAGTAGATAAAAGAAAGAATATAAGGTTTAGAAGTTTTAATATAAGGTAAAGTAATATTAGGCGGAATATTCCGCGTAATTATAGGTGTAATTATAGGCGGAATTACCCCTTAAAATCTTCTTTATAACTTCTCCTACCTCTATATACTTAAGATATTATAGTAAGATAGGTTATTAATATATAATAAGTATTTATTACTAATTATATTACCTAAATATATTACTAGATAGATAAGCTAATATAATACTATAGTAATATTAAGTCTTTATAACTAGAATCCTAAATTAATCGCGAGTAGAGAACGCGTAAAAGACTAGGATAATAATAAGAAGCTATTATATATAAATGTATCTAATAACTATATAGTAGTATTAAAAAGGATTAAGAAGTTAAAGGAATTAGATATATAAAAGATAGCTACTAAAGAGGATTATATAGAGCTAGTAATTAGGGTAAAATATATTATAAAGGAGGAAAGATATAAAAGAGGGATTTATAATAATATAATTAAGTAATATAATACTTCCTAAATAGCTAATACTATATAGTAGAATATTTTAAGATAGAGTTACGCCTTAAAGATAATAAAGAGGCTACTAAGGAATAAGCTAAGCTAGATAAACTAGTAGATTATATATAAAATATAAATAGTATAACTAGGTTAATAAAAAAGGTAAATATATAATTAGTCTTTAATCCTATCTTCTAATTAACTTAACTTTTAGAATACTTCTAAGGAAGATATAAATACTATTAGGCTAGAATTTACTAGATTTATATTTATATTTATATTTATATTTAATACTCTACTATCTTGCTACTTAGAGCTAATAAGGGCGTTCTAACTCTAATTTATTAAGAGGAAATTATAAATTATAGAAGAAAACCTCTCTTACCTACCCTATTTATTATAACGCTTCTAGGCCTTTAAATACTATATACTATCCTCTCCCTTATACTCTATTATTACTACCCTAATATTAGATCCTAATATCTATATACTCCTCTCTCTTATTAGGGCTACGCCCCTTTCTCTACTCTTAAAAGGTTTATACTCCCTTAATTATCCTCTTACCCTTTCCTATATAGTTTAACTAATATTAATAAGTACCCTTAGCCCTCCTATTAGTCTACTACTACCTTAACTACTCCTCTCTTATATTATTTAGTATTAAGGTATCCTTCTCTATTTAACCTATAATACTAGGTCGCTACTATTACTAACCTAGTAAAAGGCTTATAATACTCCTATTAAAAATTACCGTATATCTTTTTTATAATATATAGAAGGAAGCTATTAAAGTTATTAAGGGGGTATAAATATACTTTATTACTACTATTATATTACTATTTCCTAGTATTAGGCTATATAATAATCTACTTATAAGAGAAAGTAGATTATATTAAAATCCCGCTAATTATACTTATAATTATAGGGTTACTACTCCTACTTCTACGCGTAGTTATAGTCCTCCTAGTTAGGGGGGGTAGCCCTAGCCTATTATTCTAACTCTTCTACTTAGTATAATACCTTTTATCTCTTAACCTAGAGTCTCTTATACGTAGAGCTAATACTACTAGCGGGAATTAAGGTAGGTATTATTATATATACTAAGGGCGCGCTTACTACGCGTATAAAAACTCTATATAAGGAGCTCTATTATTATATAATATCTTAATTTTATTTTAATTATATTTAGACTAGAGACCTCTTAACTCTATTAATAAATAATAGGTTTATAGCTAATACTATATATAAGTAGATCTCGTCGCTAGCTATTTACTAGATTTAATCTACTAATTATATAAATTATTAAGTAAAGGATTATATATTATAAGGGTCTAAAGGAGTTAAAAGATATATAGGACCCTAATACTATAGATACTTATACTAAGTTTATATAAGAGTACGCTAACGCGTTTAATATAAAGGATTATATTATACTTAACCCTAAAAAGAGGAATTAAGATAAGGAGGGTATCTTAATTAAAGTTAGTACTAATAGGAAAAAAATTGCGTATACTACTAAGGAGGATAAAGAAGAGGATAGGGAATATAAGCTAGAAGATACTAGTAAGACTAGTAGTAGTAGTAAGGATAATAATAGTAAGCGTAATAATAATAAAGAGGATAGTAATAAATAGAAGGATTACAAGTACGAGATTATAGAGATATCTAACTAGATAGATAGGCTATCTACTAATAACTATTAAATAATTATATTACCCTTTTATATTACTATAAAGTATGCTTAATATTATAGTCTAATAAAATACCCTTACTAAAACTAAAGTCTTAGTAATTTAAGTTAATACTTTAGTACTAATACTTAGTACCTACCTAGGTACTAACTTAAATACTTAGTACTAACTATTAGTACTAACTTAAATACTTAGTACTAGATTTTAGTATTAAATCGCTAAGACTTAAGTTAGGTACCTGACTCGAGTTTAAAGTATTAACTTAACGCGGTTAGTCTATATATTTTATATTTCTTTATTAAAACTATATTAGAGCTATCTTAATAAAGGTAAATAATTATTTATACCTCCTCTAAAACTTATTAATAGTAAAGAATATTATAAGGTAAAATAAATTTTAAATAAGATAAAAAGTAAAGGTATTTAATACTATTTAATTAAGTAGTTTAGTTATAAAATAGAATATAATTAATAAATATCTACTAAAGATATAAATCTTAAAGACTTATAAAGGGAATATAATAATATATATATAGTAATATATATATAATAAAGAACTATAGTAAGTCTAATATAGTAAGTATACTATTATTAGATATCGCGGGGGCCTTTAATAATATCTCCTACGAGAGGTTACTATATAATCTAAAGAAGAAAGGGGTCTTAACCCTTATTATATAATAGGTATAGAGCTTCCTAATAGAAAGGGCTATAATAATTACGCTAGGCTAGGAGATAAATAAGATAGAGATAGTAGAAACTAGGATCTCTTAGGGATCCCTAATATTACCTATTTTATTTCTATTTTTTAACTCCCCGCTTATAAAAGAGTACGTAAAGATAAAACTTTAAGTATAAACTAGAGGCTTTATTAATAATATCTACTTAATAGTATATAATAAAAGTATTAAGGAGAATTATAAGATCCTAATAAAGGTATATAAGGTATACCTTTATTAGGTAAATATATATAGGGTAACCTTTACCCCTTATAAGTATAAGTTAGTCTATTTATTAAGGAGCCTAAAAAGGTTTAATATAAAGGTAATAGTAGACCTTAAAGTAGTAGTAATATACCTAGAGATATTAATAAGAGTCCTTAGACTTTATATTAATAATAAATTAAGGTAGGGCTTATATATTAATAGAATAAGATTAAGGATAAAGATATAAAAGCTAACTTATTAATTATTATTAACTTAATATAAGGCGCTATACTTAATAGGGTAAGATAGGTTTATAATACTATAATTTAGCTAATAATAACCTACGCGGCGGAGATATAATATAACTTAAATGGGATACTAGAGGCGAGAAAGGCTAATATTATAATACTAGAAATTATATAAAATAGGTACTTAAAGATAGTACTTAAGGCCTTTAAGGTAACTAGTATATAAGTATTAGAGGTAGAATTAAGGGTCCTATTAATAAGGATAAGCCTTAATTAATTAATACTATATATATTAATAGCGCGGGGGATTTACCTACTAATTAAGGAAGGGAACGCGAGGATCCGCTATAAGCTAAAAGGGAAAAGGGGAAGGGAGAAAAGGGTTATAAAGACTCTAATAGAGGAGAAGTAGTCTTAAGTAAGGGGAGCCCTTTAGGTAGTAGTAGGGGGAGGGGATATTAGGATAGTAGCCTAGCTTACCCCTAAAGAAATTAGGAGGTAGGTAAAGGAGAAGTAAAAAGAGAGGTAGTAAGGATACTAGGAGGATATCCCTAATTATACTAGGATAGTAATATAAAGGGGTAAGATCTAAAAGAAAAGTTAGTCTTTATATAAGGCTTTTTAAAGTTAAGAGCTCCCTAGGTATCTAATTATATATAAAGAAGATAAGACTACGCGCCTTCCTATATAAAAGAAGGGTACTAGGGGTTAATAGTATTAATTATAAATATAGATAAAGGTATTAAGACGCTAAGTATATACTTATATTCTACCCTAATTATATAGAAGGGAGGAGGTAGATACTTTAAAGGGTAGGGTTAAATAACTTCCGCTAAATAGTATTAACCTTAAAGGGGTTAAAGGTAATAACTAAGTAGGTTATTTAATAAGGTATACTTAGCTAGTTTATACTAATAAGGGAATAACTTAGAGGGGTTATATAAGGGTAGATAAGCTCTAATTAGAAGGTAGAGGGGTAGGTAACCTTAAAAAAAGAAGAGATAAGATAATATAAAGAGTATAAGATAAGATAATATATAATATCTAGAGTTCTAGAAGTATAATAGTAAATAGGGTAGAAGATAAGGTTTTCTTTTATAAATTATAATTTCCTCTAGTAAGCTAGATATAGACCGCCCTTATTAGCTCTAAGTAGCTAGATAGTAGAGTATAAAATATAAATATAAATATAATAAATATATAATAAAGAGATATTATAAATAAAATATTAATATATAATTATTATAATAAAACTATTTAATTATAAAGTTAAGTTATATAAGGTAAGTATTACATATAAATATAAATAGTAGGTAAAAGATATATTCTCTATATATAAGAAACCCGCCTTTATAGAAAGGATAGATACTAAGTATATTTAGGTATTACTTTAATATAAATAGTATATAAATATATAGTAATTATAATAAATACTAATAATAAAATAAAAGCTATCGCCTTAATAGTATATACTACTATTAGTTATAAATTTATTATAATACTAACTAATTAGAGTATCTTATAAACGTCGTCTTATAGTAAAATATATACTATAAGTAATACCAAATAGAAATATATATATTCTAGTAACCCTATATTCCTATAGCAGCTACGTATTAGGTCTAGTACGTAGGTAGCCTTAATATAGTATCTAGGGCCTTATTTAGTAGATAATAGATATAAGAGTAATTATTACCGTATTATAAGGGATTTATTACGCTATGTATCTAATTATATATAGTTATTAGTAATTATAGAACGTAGATCCCCGTTACTTATAGCGATATAAATAGTAGTAATATAAATCGCTAGAATATATAGGATAGTAGGACTATTGGTTACTATTAAGGTCCTTATTAGTAGCTTTATAGAAGGCTTCTATAAAGCCTTATTAATAATAGATATTAGACTATTAGAGTCTAAAGTAGTTAATAAGCTTAATAGGGAGTTTTCACTATTAATCGTAGGGGAAATTAATGATATTAGTTAGGATATATCTTTATAAGTAGTAACTCTAATAGGCTAAGTAGTCTTAGCTAGTATAAGTATACTAAGGACCTTATTAAAAGTATATAAGGATATTATATCTATAATAGAAATAGTATAGTCTTACTAATAGACTAGTATATTAAATAAAGGCAGTATAAGTAGCTAATAGTATAGATTCTCGCTATTAGTATTTAATATTCTAATAAACTTATTTAGGTTAAATAGCTATAACTATAACTATATATTTATAGGTAATAAGAGTCTTAATAAGTTATAGAAATATTCTTTAAGTAAGTAATACTATTTAATAATACTATTTAGAGTATATTATAGATTATATTTACTTAAATAATCTAGTTAATTTTCGTACTAGTCTCTTATAATACTAAGTAAGTAAGTATTAATATTCTATCTTATAACGTCTATATCTATACTATTAGCTTTAAAACGTAGATGTTTAGTAAAGCTAAAGACGTTATAGTAGATATTCTCGTTATTTACCTATAGATTAGGGCTAAAATAACTAATATCTTTAGGCTAGAAGATATAATAAGCTACCTAAGTCTAATTAAAGATCTTTATAGTATAGGCTATAATATTAGATATCTTATTTTATTAAGCGTCTAAAAAGCTAGGAGCGTCTATATTATTATTAATATACGTAGTAGGGATTTTTACCTATTACCTAGGTTATTTTCTCTAAATAAATAGAAGGAGCAGTAAGGGAGAATTCTTAGATAGTACCTAACTATCTAACTACTAAGGGGTGTAGTAATTCTAAATAATAAGGGCTTTATTAATATCTATCTGTAATCTAATAGGCCTACTATTATTAAATAGAAGGGTATAGAAAGGCCTACTTTCTAGTAGATAATCCTAAGACTATTAGATAATAGCGTAAGGTAATAAATAAGGCTCTTATTAATACTAAGTCTTCTAAGGGGGTTTATAAAGGTATCTAAGGCTATAGAAGACTTCTTCTATAAAGGGTTATATAGGGATAATAGCTAGGGATATTAGTAGGGCGGAAGACTAAATAAGGACCTAGTACTCTAGGAGCTAGTACTAATATAACTAGTAGTACTTATAGAGCTAGTACTTAAGGCTAGTAAGGAGGACCTTATTAATATCTTACTAAAAGCTTATAATTAACTAATAGGCCTACTATTATAGCTAATAGACTAATACTACTATAGAAGGCTTTAGAGGACTAGTACTCTAGGAGATAGTAGTACTCTAGAAGCTAGTACTTAAAGAGCTAGTATATAATCTTAATATACTAGGTAATTAATAGTACTTAGTAGTAGCTAGAAGGTAGTACTACTATTTATTACATGTAAATATAAATAGTAGGTAAAAGATATATTCTTTATATATAAGAAACCCGCTTTTATAGAAAGGATAGATACTAAGCCTATTTAGGTATTACTTTAATATAAATAGTATATAAATACATAGTAATTATAATAGTAAGTTATAAGTTATATTTATATAATAGAGATTTTAATAAAGAAGAATATAAGAAAAGAATTAATTAAGGGGAAAATCTTTATAACTTAAAAAAAGAATCTTTACTTAAAGGTATAATACTTATATCTTATAAGGGGAGCGTATTAAGATAAGTTAAAGCCTATAAGAGAAGATAAGCTAGAGGATAAAGTAGTATCCCTAGAAGGGGTAGGTAGAGTAGGCGTAGGTATAGGAATAGGAGGTATAAGAGTATAAGAGGCGTAAGGAGTATAAGGAGTATAAATAAAGCGGGTAGAAGTAGAGGTACTAGTAGTACTACTACTATAAAAAGGGTAGCTAGGGGTAGTAATAGTAGGAGCGGGTAATATAATAATAAGAGAAGTAGTAGCCTCTTTTTTATCCTCTTTATCCCCTTATTATTATTATTATCTTTATCTTAATATATAATTAGTTTATATAAAGATAATTAAATATTTTAATAATATACTTATATCCCCTAACTCCTTATTAACTACTATTATAGTAAAGATAGTTAATTCCTCTTATAAAAAGCCTTAATTAAAAGACTTACCTACTATCTTATTATATTTAAAATACTCTTAAGGGTAATAACTATATAACTACCTATCTTTACTTTAAAGTATAATAATTCCTTAGAGGTTTATAGTTTATATAAAAGTATTTTATTATACTCCTATTACGATATAATCTGTAGAAGGCTTCTATAGAGAGCTACTAAGGATTATTCCTTAGTAATATACTTAGCTATTCTTTATACCTTCTAGATAGCTAGATATCTTTTAACTATTTAACTTATTAGCTATAGTACCTGATAATTAGTAGTAACACCTATTATTACTATCTAATACTACTCCCTATTAGATAGTATTAGATCGGGTACCAGCCTACTATATCTAGTAAGGTACTAGCCGAACTCCCTAGTACTAGTCCTCCCTTATAGCCCGTTATAGCCTTTAGCAAGGCCCTTACATATAATAATAATAATAATAATAATAAGGCCCTTAATACTATACTCGTCAAGTTATATAATTATCTAAAGCCTTCCGCAGATATTATTCTTGCCTCGTCGTTACGGACGAGACGTTCCTAATAAATTCCCCTAACGGAATTCGTCATTTACTAAGACAGCCGGAGAAGGCAGGTATACCTACTTACCGTTTTCCCTACCTCTTTATATCTCGTCGATATTACCTACTTAAAGCATTGTAATATCTTCCTAGCTAGTCTATTAATTCTATATTTAATATGTTTATCTTATTAATAGTTTTTACGTATAGTAAATAGTTTCACGTCTATACTATTCTTAAGCTAGCTTCTATTAGTAGGGAAATAGTAGTTCTTACCTTTTAATTATCTAATTTTATCGCTTCTAGCCACGCGTACGTAGACTTATTAGATAAGCTTACTCGTTAAATTATTTCTTTAATTATTAAGGGAAATCTTAGGCCTCCTACGCCTAGTACTCCTTAAGGCTGTTATCGCTTAAGATCTAGCTCTCTTAAGGGCGTTAGTCTTATAGAAGAACTAGGTACTAAACCTCTAAATCTAACTAATTAGGCTATTAACTAATTATTATTCTATTTTATAATTAAGTAGTTTAAGTGAGACTATTAAATCTAGGTATCTTACTAGCTTTTATTAGGACTACTATTAGGTAAGAAAACTCCTATAAATCTATAACTTCTATTACTATCTTTATCTAATTAGGCTTCTTTATTAGAGACCGCCCTAATAATTAGGGTAACTTTAGCTAAGGAAGCTATTTATAACTAGCTAATTAGCCCTAAAAATAAAATAGCTAAGTTAAACCTTAAAGTAATTATTAAGCGAGCTATTATAAGCTATATGGGGTGTGGTCCGCCGCGGCCTAGTCCCCTAGGTACTCCTAGACCTCTAGGACCTCTAGGTTAGGATAGTATTAATAGATAGGGTAATAATAATAGCCCTACCTTACTTAAAGCTAAAGACGTAGGATATTTCTTTCCTAATATTAAAGGAGAAGGCGTAATTATTTACTAAGGATATTATACCTTCTATTAAGATATCTATAGGTTTATTAATAGATTATAAGGTCTTATAGTATCTAAAGGTAAAATTAAGGTCTTTAATATCTTACCTACGTATCTACGTAGTAAGGTATATAAGTAGTATTCTATAAAGCTTATATCCTTAGAGAAGGATCTTCTCTAGGCTACCCTATTAAAGTCTTAAACTAATACCTTAATTAAATACTTTAAAGAAAGGTAATCTATTACTATCTCTAAATTATAAATAGAGAAGTATATATAAGAAGACGCGAGGTAAGGTAAATTACTTTAAGTCTTTATATAAAGCCTTTTATAATATATAAGGGCTATTAATTTTAAAGATATTCCTAATTAATTATCTATTATATAGAATAACCTTACTTTAAAATATTAATAGTTTATTAATAAGCTAATAGAGACTATAACTCTTAGTAAGTTCCTTAAAGCCTTAGATAGTAAGGTGGATATATAGTATTAACTAGCTCTTAAAGAGTATTCTTAGAAGTAGTATTAGGCTAATAGAAAGTTAGTAGTAAAGATAGGTTAATACTAAAATAATAATTATTAAGGTAGTTTTTCTAGGCTACTATTTCCTTACTATCTACTATTTTAGCTACCCTTCTTTTAAGGATATCTACCGTATAGTAATTATAGGGATAGCTATACTAATAGACCCGCTTATTAGCCTAATCCCTATAATTAGGTAAGGTAAAATTAGCCTTTACTAGTACCTTATTAACCTCTATAAATTATAGTAGGAAATACCCCTAGCGTATTAGGTTTAACCTTAATAATAATAATAACCTAGTTTAGTCCCCGCTCTTAAGGCGGATACTAGGGCGGATATAGAAGAGGGTTAAGTTATCTTATAAGATATTAACTACGCCGCCCTTAAGGCGTTACCTACTAAGCTACTAAGGAAACCTAGCCTTAATAGTAGTAGGATAACGCTGAGTTATCTAATACCTTACCTAGAGATGACGGCGTACTTAAGGTAAGCCTAGAAAATAATAACTACTACGCTAATAAGGACCTTAATTACTACTAGCCTTAATAAGATAATAAGGTAGAGTAATAATTTACCTCTATAAGTATAGCTCTAGTATATTAGTCCCGGCGTTACTATATATTATTTTCCTTAAAAAACTAGTTATATTAATACCTTAGTAGCTTTAGAAAAAGACGATAAGTATTTATATTACTCTATCTAGGATTTCCTAACGCCTAGGTTTTACTAGGTTCTCCTAATATCTACTATCTAGGTAGTTAATTAGGGTTTACCTAAGCTACTATAAAAGAGTCTAATAATATTATTATATCCTTTATAAACTTAGTTAAAGAGGTTAGTATAAGATATACCTTCCGTAGATACTATTATATAATAGCTAAGGTAAGGCTATTACCTAGTAGTATAATAGACTTTATATACCTTAATATAAGCTATAGTATTAGCCTAGGTAGCTAAGCCTACTTAAAGGCTTCTATCCCTAACTTATAAATTTATATAATAGCTAGCCTAATAATACTTAGAGGTATTAGGTTAACGAGGTATATTACTATAAAATATATAATATTACCTCTCTATCTACCTAGAAAATATAATAGTAGAAATACTATTATAATAATATCCCCCTAAGAGATTTATATTATTAATAACCTTAAGGTAAATATATTAATTAGGATAGATATTATAGTACCTAAAAAGATTAATATCTTAGCCTTATAATTAAGGGCCTTAATAAGTAGCTATAATATATATATTATATTATAGATAAAGGTATAAGGAAAACTAGTAGTATACCTAGTCTATACTAAGTAAATAATTATTATACCTTCTAACTCTTAGATATAAATCCTAGTATATTATATCTTATTACTAGACCGTAACTATTTCTTTAAACCTAATAGTTATCAGGAATTATCTCTTTATACCTATTTTATTAACGCCTCTCTATTAGTAATATTAGTAAAAAATAAGGGAGATAAGGTAGTAATAGTACCTTAAAACTATTATTTAAGAATAGTTTAAGAATTAGAATTTAATAGATATCTTCTTACTATAATAGAATAAGTTCTACTACCTATTCAGGATTACCCGCTAGCCTAATAAGGGAGTTATCTTTTATTATCCCACCTTATCGGTTGGTCTAGAAGTGCCCTAGTTACCCCTTTGGGATTAGTAGGAAAAACTAGGAACTTTAAAGTCCTGATTTCTTCGCATTCTACCTACGTATATACTAACGCTTCTTAATATTTTCTACTTAAATTAAGTTATATAGCTCATATCAGCGTACTTAACGCTTTAAAAATAACGAAAATCGGTGTAGTAGTTCAAAAGATATTTCAGAATGAATGGATTTACCTACTAAATTCCATGCGCCAACGGCTAGAATATAGATTACGAACAATAAAAATCCTAGCATTATTTATATTCAGGCCAAATATCTGATATACTCCTAACTATTCACCTCACCTACCAACGTGTCTGACATCGGTCTGAAAGGGGGGAAATATCCGTCTCATTATCAGGTATAGAACGCTGTCAGAATGGGTACATGCATATGACATAGCTAATGCTGTCGCATTCATAGGCCAAAACGTCTAATATGCTCCCTACTATTCACCTCACCTACCAACGTGTCTGATATCGGTCTGAAAGGGGGGAAATATCCGTCTCATTATCAGGTATGGAACGCTATTAGAATGGGTATATGCACATGATATAGCTAATACTGTCGCATGCACAGGCTACCTACTAACGTGTCTAATATACTCCCTACTATTCACCCCACCTACCAACGTGTCTGATATCGGCCTGAATAGGGGGAAATATCCGTCTCATTACCAGGTAGGTAACGCTGTCAGCATAATCTAAATCAGTGTATTGCTGTATTAGCTAATGCTGTCGCATTTATAGGCCAAAACGTCTGATATGCTCCCTACTATTCACGTCACCTACCAACGTGTCTGATATCGGCCTGAATAGGGGGTGATATCCGTCTCATTACCAGGTATGGAACGCTGTTAGAATGGGTGCATGCATATGATTTGGCTAATGCTGTCGCATGTACAGGCTACCTACCAACGTGTCTGATATGCTCCCTACTATTTACCCCACCTACCAACGTGTCTGATATCGGTCTAAATAGGGGGAAATATCCGTCTTATTAATAGGCCAATATGTCCAATATGCTCCCTACTACTCACGTCACCTACCAACGTGTCTGATATGCTCCCCACTATTCACGTCACCTACTAAACGCCAGGTAGTAGGGGTGATTTTCCGACGTAAAAATCTTGAATTTTTACAGGCATTTTCTAGTTACTATATAATATCTAGAATTAAGGATACTATAGAATTAGTAACTCGCTATTTAAAGAGCGAGTATTAAACTAGCTAGCTTTAAAAGGTTTTTAATAAGGTAGTTACTACTTCTCTAATAGTAATACTAGTAATATTAGCGTCTCCTTTACCTTTAGTATTAATACCTCTTATAAAAGCCTTCACGCCTACCGTACCTAATATTATAGTAGTACCTACTATAAAAGACTTTATTATACCTAATAGTACTACTATCTATAATAGATATTAGCTAATACGTAATATTATTAATAAATTCCTAAAACTCTAGGAAGAGGATAGTTTTATAGACGTTCCCTAGAAAGAATAGATAAGAATTCCGTTAAAGTCTAATTAGGAATAAAAGATTCTTAAAATATCTAGGGTCTACCCCCTTAGTACTAAGTTAAAGAAGGTCCTTAATAATACCTTTAATAAGCTCTATAAATAAGACTAACTCCGCTAGATAACTAAGTTAACGCCCTTTAGTTTCCCTATTTTTATTATCTAGAAAACTATACCTAATAGGAAATATAAAGGCCGCGTAGTTATTTATATTTATAGATTAAATGCTATTATACGCCCTAATATCTACGCCTTACCTTTATAATTAGAGATAATTACTACTATAAATATATAAGTATATAAGTATTATTAATACTACTAGTTTTTTCTATTATTAGCGTATATATCCTGACGACTATTATAAGCTTATAGTTATTAGCTATTAAGGCTAAGAATTATTTAATATTACTATTATAGGTTATAAGAACTTACTAGCCTATATCTAGTATTAGATTAACCGCCTCCTTTATACCTATTAGAAATTCGCTAAGGTATATATTAATAATATTATTATCTACTCTAGAACTCTAGAGGAGTATATCTAGTATCTCTAGTAAGTATTTACTATACTATAAAAGTACGGGATATTAGTAAATCCTATTAAAGCCTTCCTTAAATACCCTTTAGTCTAGCTATTAGGATAGAAGGTTAATTTATTTAGGCTATTTATAGTGGAAGATAAACTTCTTATTATATTAAGGCTCTTATTTCTAGAGTCTCTTTTATAGCTAGAAACTTATCTTAGAATAATAGGCTAGCTATATAGTTATATTACCTACTACGTGGCTATCTTTAAGCCCTTATAAGATAGAAAGACCCTTATACTTATATTAGCTCCTAAGGCGGGAAATAAATATAAGAATTTTATAAGATAGAAGCTATTAGCGGACCCCTCTAAGTTAAAATTTACCTCCTTTAAGGTATTATAAAAGGTATTATTATCTCCTACTTTTCTATTATATTTTAATAAAAAAATAATTCTATTTATAGATCTTAATACTAGTAAGGTTTTTAGTTTTAGCGTAATAGTATATTATATTAACGGCGCTATTAAGGATAGGGAATATCCTAGTTATTCTTAGGTTCGGCCTATTCTATTTCTTAATTATCTACTAAAGGATATAGAGATATAATATTAGCCTACTAAGCTTAAATTAGCTAGGATTATATAGGTTCTAGGTAAGGTCTATTATATAATAGAGTCTACCCCGTAGACTATAATATATATAGATTATAATATAGTACTTACATCGGTAATTTCTGAAAACCCGGAGGGGTACCTAGGGCCGTGGTTTGAGAAAGCTTGCCCTAGGGTAGTAGGGGTAGATACGAGTCCGCCTAGGGCTGATTCGGGTACCCTAATTACTATACTTTTAGCCTATAGCTATAATTCCGTACTAGGGACTATTAAAGGCGTACTTAATATTATTAACAATTCCCTAATCTATATTAAAAGGGTTATTAGTACGAGTAAGGTATATTATACTATATTTATATTATAAGGATACTATATTAAGAGTACGCTAATAGTAATATATTAATTATATAATATAACAACTAATTATACTATTAGTTATATAGCTATATAAAGCGCTAGATATAAAGAATATTAAAATTATAAGATATATAAGATATATAATACGTACTAGGCGTCTCTAATATATAAGATATACGAGATATATAATACGTACTAGACGTCCTAAATATACGATATATATAAGATATACTAGGTATATAAGATATACTAGATATACTAGCTATACTAGATATACTAGATAAACTATATTTCCTTTATATACTTACTACCTAATTATTACTCTTATCTATTTAATTAATAGATAATTTAAGACTAATAAGTACTATATACTTATTCCTATCTACCCTAGTCTAAAAGAGGGTATAATTATCTTCTATTAGTAGCCGGTATTTTTAATAGTTATTACTATAAAAGGAATATTAATATATTTAAGTCTTATCTAGATTAATCTACTTATAGAATTTATCTTATAATAGTTAATATACTAACCTATAATTCCGCCCCTTTAATAAGACTATCTTATAAGATCCTCTATTACCTTCTTTATAACTAGCCTTAATACTATTATCTAGTACTACTTAAGTTAAGTATAAGTCGCTAGTATTCTACTTAAATAGATATACTTACTAATACTCTACTATAATTCTACTCCGCTCTAGGAAGATCCGCGGTCTAAGAGACTAGTATATTTATAAGAAGATTATTAGAACTAGTTCTATTACTTATACTATCTTTAATTACTCCTATCTTTATAAATATTATACTATAAGTCTAAGTTAAATATATAAATAATAATAGGCCTTTATATACTATTTATTAATTAAATAGTAGTAGATCTTTAAGTAAAGGTTAGGTTTAATAACTAGAATTAAATAATATAATATCTCCCTTATAGGAATTATTATCTTTATTAAGTATATTACGTAGGTTTTATCTACTATTATAATTAGCTAGGAGTAAGCCCTAGCTAGTATCCTTATATATATTATATAGTAGATAGATTATATTATCTCTATTATTATCCGCGAGGGTTATACTTTTATTAACCCTATCTTATAAATATTCTATAACCTTCTCCTATCTATCTTTACCTTAGTTAAACTATATTAGTATATAAAGGTTAAAGTTCTTTATAAGAAATATTAGTATTTAGTAAATTAATATTAGTTATAAAATACCTTTAATAATAGGGCCCTAATATAGGTAATCTATCTTCTTATTTAAAGATATATATTCCTTAATTATATAGTAGATTATTAAAAGTAGAAAGTAGATTATCCTAGGGCGGAATAGCTAGAAAAGGTACCTTATAATTACTAGGAAGCCTAAATTAATAGATATCCTTTTATAAAATACTTTAATAATTATATTAATAATGATATTAGCTTAAAACCTTATAACTATCTAGTATATTAAATTAGCTTTAATTCTATTTATCTACCTTCCTTAATATTAAACCTTTAGATTATCTATATTATAATATATAAAGATATATTTATTTAAAAGTTTTATAATAAGTTTATAAGACTACTTAATACTTAAGAAATAGTAATATAACCTAACTAAGGTTTTAATCCTAGGTATAATATAAGATTAAAATAAACTTATACTATTATAAAGCTACTATTACGTTAATATCTTATTAATATATTAATAATTAGAAATATATTTCTCCCTATTAACCTTTTACGCCTTATATACCTTTAGGATATTATTAATATCTAGTCTATAATTATATTACTATCCTACCTTTTTAGTATAATACTTTTATACTTTAATTATTATATTACTAAAATTAGCTAGATTATATTTAGGCTAAGGTATATATTATTTACTACTACTACTAATAAATATTAGTATTTATAAGTATAATATAGCCTTAGATAGGATAGCTTTATAACCTATTATAAAGATATTCTATATTCCTTTACAGCGCCTTAACTAACCCTATAGAAAATTATACCCTTACTCTTCTTTACCCTTAAGTACCCCTACTATTAGCTTATTATAATTATAAGGTAATTATAGTCTTTAAGCTCTTAAGAGGTTCTTATTTAAGGATAGGGATATAATATTATAAGGGGATTTAATATAAGACGCACGCTTTAAAGTAGATAATATTATATTAAGTCTTAATTACTAGACTAGTTATAAAGCTAATACACTATCCTTTATATTAATAATAATATAAGCCGCTTCTATTAATATAGTAGATTAATATAAGAACTTATAATATAATATACCCTCTTTATTAGTTATATCCTAATAGGTTCTTTATCTAACTCTTCCTTATTAATAATATAGTTATCTTATCTCCCTTATTTTAAGTTTAAATCTATTATATTTAGTAATAACCTTTACTTTATAACTATTTAATTCTCTTAAACGTAGGATTTACTATTACTAACCTCGCTATTACGGTTAATACTATTAAGTATATTAGATAGACTATAAACTCCGCTAGCCTACTTAAATAATTAGCTCCTATTATAAATAGGTATAATATTATAGGTATAAATATTATATATAAGACTAGGAGTAGCTTAAACCTCTCCTACTTCTACTTACCCTTACTATAGCGAGCCTCTAAGATATTATACTTTAATTAGGGCGAATAGTCTTTAATTTAATAGGATAAGTATTTCTTATAAAAATAGGGATACTAGAGAATAATAATATAATAGGTAAATAAGTTTATAAAAGAATATTTAAGAAATAAGGAGGTAGCCTATAATTAAAAGAAGAATAAGGGGTAGAGATTTAATTATATATTATATACTTTTTATATATTATTATTATTACTTTTAAGTTAAAATATATTAGATTTAGTAAAAACTCTATTTAATATATAAATATACTAATTTATTATATCTAATATATCTAATAAGATCTAGCGCGTAATTCTCGCGTTTTAATTATTTAAATCCCCTAGAAATTATTAGATATTTATTTAGAACTTATAATAAATATAACTACTTTAAAATACCTACTCTCTTATTACTATCTCTTATTATTCTAAAGCTTTACTCTTTTCTAGTATACTATCTCTTTAAATTAAAATACTTAGCTTTAATTATTATATATAATAAATAGTATAAAATAATACTTTTTACTTTATCTTAAATTATACCCCCTATCTAATATTCTCCCCTTTATAATAAGATAAATACCTAAATTAGAGGTAGATATTACGCCGTTAATAGTATCTTAGCTAGTCCCTCTTTCTCTTTAGTTATTATATATATAATAATCTTATAACTATTTATTTTAAGATATAAGTCTATTAGCTTATAAATTATTATAAATTATATATAACTTAATACCTTAAGATTAATACTAATATAGTAGTTAATAATATAATAGAGGTAGTACTATACTAAGTAATTTCTTAAGGGGTAGAAGGTACTAGCGTACTTACTAATATTTATACTACTTATAATAAATAGTTTTAGTCTATCTTAGCGCGGATTAAACTACTTAAGGAGGAACTAGTCTCTTTATAAGTAGATAAGTATTATTAGTAAGAGAGAACTTATAAAGTATATTAAAATCTCGATTATACCTATTTTAAAGTTATAACTTAGGATTCTACTCCTAGTATAAATAGCCCTCCCTTTATCTGTAATAATATTATTAATAATACCTAATTAGTCTATTAAAATACCTAGGATAGTTACTAGAGCTATATAATAGGAGGAGTAATAATAAGTTCCTCTATCTAATTATATTAATATCTCTTAAAACCTAAGTTATTAGATAGTTAACTCTATCTAAACTTTAACCTAGTTATCTATTACTATTATCCTCTTACTATTCTAATTATAGTCTTATAAACCTAATAGATATAGAGCTATTACGGCCTTAGTTTTATTAGCCTTTTATTATTTATAGGATATCTTCCTCTACTTCCTTAAGCTTATAATTATAAGTATCTTTAGTCTTTTAGACTTTTATATATACGCTAGGGGTATAGAGGTTATATATAAGATAGTATTTATTATTATATTATATTTCTTAGGCTAATTCTAGCTATTATTATTTTCTATATATCTCCTATAATTAGCGGGTTATAAAGTAGCGGATATAAGGGTTTATATTATTAATAGTAGCTTAATACTACGTTATATAATAGAGCTTTTATATTAGTTTACCTTATATCTATTAGAGTTTAAATATTTATTAATTACTATTAATTATCTTTAAGTAAAGCTTACTATTTAATAAATTATTAATTATAAAAAGTAATTAGCTAAGCCCTAGTAAATCTATTTTAGATAATATATATCTTTAGGATTAAGTATTTATATATTCTATTCCCCTAATTTATTTAGGCTTATAAAATATAGAATCCTAGTTAATATTAAATCTAATATCTTTTTATAAGATTTATATAAATAAATTAAAGTATAGGTTATTTATAATAATCTCATTAGTAGCCTTATTAGATATAACTAGGTCTTAAGGCCTATATATCCTAATTTTCCCCCTATTCTTCTTATAATAGCTAATATTCATATTACTAAAGGTAATATTATATAACTAAAGCGTTAGTATTATTCTTCTTATAACTATTAATATAATATTAACCTTACTCATATAATACCTTCTTCGCTTTTTATTATTATTATATTTCTTGGCCTAGTATATTAAATACTCCTCTTTTTAAGCTAGATTAATATTACTAAAAACCTTATAAAACTATTATATAACTCTTATAAAGGCGGGTTACAACTCCTTCTTTATAGTAATATTATTAATTTTATCCCCTAGATTCTTATATATATTAATCTCCGCCTCTAATATTATATATATTACCTTATATATCTTATTATTAATAGCGAGACTAGCGTAAATCTAATTATTAACCTAATAGTTAACCTTTAACTCCTTTTAAATCTATTCCCGTAAGGTAGCTAGAGTAATTATAGTATAGATTAGAGAGTATTATAAGCTAACCTCTTACTTTATAATATATCTATTTATATATATAATTCCTATTATAAAGTCCTTAAAGTAGACTTTATATAATTAATTACCGTTATAATAATCTATTTTAACTATAACGCGCAGGCATTTAACCCTAGAGGGAAAGTAAGGGTAGGGTAGTACTAGAAAAATTATATTTTATACGTAATTATAATATTAGTATATCTTATATATCTTATATATTTTATATATCTTATATATCTTATATATCTTATATAAGATCTTATAACTCTTATATATCTTATATATTATATATATCTAGTATATTATATATATATTATACGTCGTATATATCTTATACGTCTTATATATTTTATATATCTTATATATATTATATATCTTATACGTCTTATATATCTTATATATTATATCTTATATATATCTTATATATATCTTATATATCTTATATATCTTATATATCTTATATATTAGTCTTAATATAGTTTATATTTATAGAAAGGTATATATAATAGAATTTAAAGTATATATCTTAAAATAGTAACGTAGTTAATAATTATAGGGGTAGATAGCTTAATAGTATATTTTATTATTCTAAACTTCTTAATCTAGACTAGCTTCTATAAGTAGGGGGTTTAAGCTAGTAATATCTAATATTTTTATTATAAGGGCCTAATAGACGCGTAGCTTTAATAGAATAGAGTTAAATAGAGAGGTTATACCTATTACTCGTTAGACTAACCTTATAACTAAATATTAAAGAGACCTACCTTATTCCTCTTACTAGCTACCTCTTTTTAATAGTAGAAATTTATTACCTATTTAATAAACTTAGGTACTAAGAACTAACTATTAATAGCGAGGTATTATAATAAGAAACCTCTACTATTTATAAGATTAAAGATACTTATTACTTAAGAAATACCTTCTAATCCTCTTAATTAAACCTTAAGATTATATATACTATAGTTAGTATAAATTAATATTAATTTAGACTTATAATTTAAGTATACCTTAATACTTTAAGCCTAGAAGATTTTATATTAGCCCCTAATAGAGAAGGTTATTATTCTCTATTTTATAAACTCTTACCTATTATTATATAATAGTAATAATATAGCGTATAATTATTATAAATAGCTTAGAG
>JAABUP010000735.1_pt1 | contig 70487 bp, 103 predicted proteins | sample 5559201 | NCBI WGS metagenome assembly JAABUP01 (sample SAMN10711887, study PRJNA513373) | rock metagenome | isolation source: Antarctica rocks | place: Antarctica | reverse complement strand
GGCGATGCTGTTGAGTCGCGTTTCGCAGATGGCACTCAAATTGACCGGTAGAGGAAATGCGCTCGGACAAACAATGCATACTGCAAGACTGGCGATGCCTCAAGGGGTGCAACCGTTGCCCAGCGTACAGGCAGGCGGACGTTATCAATTCGTATATCAGGTACACTGTGTCTTGGCATTTGCTTGAACTTGTCAGGCGCATTTGCATGTCGTGAATCGTTTCTATAGCACAGACTTTGCAAGCTCTTGCTAGTTGTTTTCAGCCGCAACTCGAGCGAGCGAATTGGATTCCACTGTCAACGAATCTGCTAATGCATGCCTGCTGCACTGTCACCGGTGATCGACCGTTTGCCCGCAGGAGCAGCGGGGGTATGCAATTGCGGATGTAACAATGCACGATTCACCCATTCCAAGCCACTATTGTGCGTACTGTCCGCTGTCGGTGTGAAACAAAGCTCCTCGCTTGCATGCTACACTTTACATTTCAACTGGCTCATTACGTTGACATGTGTTATTCGACCTTTACTGTGGAAAAACTCACTGTTTGCCACCGCAGTCGATCGACTGCAACTGGAGTACAAGCGTATTCAGCAGCTGTAGACACAACTACTGTGAGCGGCGACAGCGAAATGGCGAACGACACAGCCGGAAAGGTATGTTCAGTTCGCCATGCATGCTTGCTGACTGGACGCCGACTGCTGGCCCTGGTGTCGTTTGCATCGTTTGCAGAGATGTTGTTGTTTGGTACATGAAATGCCATATAATATCCCCATTGACATCGACACGCTAAAGAGTGATCTGTCTACTTGTAGCCCATTCGGTGCAAGGCAGCCATTGCTTGGGAGGCCAAGAAACCTTTGGAAGTCAAGACAGTCACAGTTGATCCTCCTGGTCCTGGAGAAGTCCGCATCAAGGCAATATACAAATCCTGCAGCTTATCATGCTTCCCAACAGTAGACTAGGCTGAGCTTCCTTTGAGTGTGTTCCTGTTTTGCAGATTCACTCTACAGCCTTGTGCCATACAGATGCTTTCACGCTGTCAGGCGAAGGTATGCCCCGACATTTACCATTCACTTTCATTCTGGTTTGTACAGCAAACCCATGGATACACTGCATTGCTGTAACGAACTGAGCACAATGCAGACCCAGAGGGTCTGTTCCCAGCCATTCTGGGACACGAAGCTTCTGGTGTGGTAGAAAGTGTTGGTGAGGGTGTAGAGAGTGTCAAGGCTGGCGACCATGTAATCCCATGTTACCAGGTATGCACACGGCCCCTTTCCAGTCTCTAATCACAATGTAGTACTCAAGAAGGCCCCATGAACTGATGCACAGCATTGCCCAATGCTCGAGTCTTAATGGGTGACCTTTTGTTGTGCAGGCCTTCTGTGGGAAGTGCAAGATGTGTCGCAGTGGCAAGACAAACTTGTGTGGGGCAGTGCGCAACTGGACCGGCAAAGGAGTCATGCAATCAGACAACAAGCCTCGCTTCTCATATGAGGGCAAACCCATCTATCACTTTGTAAGTTGTTCTCATGCCTTGCACCTTGGCATGTCTTGCATGTGCTTATAGGCAGCTAAGCTATCATACCATGCGCATTGGGACTTTGCCGCTGCAAGTGGCAGCAGAGCTTGTACAGCAATTTTACATTGTGGAGACACAAGTGCTGCTGACTGTATGTTTGTGGCTTGATTGTAGATGGGCACATCAACCTTCTCAGAGTACACAGTGTGTCATGAAGTCAGTGTGGCCAAGATCAACAAGGAGGCTCCTCTTGAGTCTGTGTGCCTCTTGGGCTGTGGCATTGCCACTGGCTTGGGTGCCGTCATGAATACAGCTAAGGTAAGTGTACATGAGACCAACCTCCACCAGCCCGTCAAGTCCAGCACATCAGCACGATTCATCAGCAACAATTCTGCAAATATGCAAGCTCATCCTTCAGAGTAGTTTGGGCTGGCAAGCACTGTTGCCGTATACTCATTGAGACACCAAAGCCTGCTCGCAGAACATACAAAGAGTTAGACTGCTTGATGATCTACATGCGTGATGCTCTGTCAGGGCATTGTGGATGTCGATACAGCTGCTTGACTGCATGCATGCTGTGAGACATACAGACAAAAGACACATGCATGTTTTGGCTGTACAAACTATAGCATATAGAGCGCTCATGTTCTTTCGCAGGCTGAGAAGGGATGCACATCAGCAGTCTTTGGTCTAGGAACAGTCGGCTTGGCCTGCGTGGATGGCCTACGGGATGTTGGAGCCAAGATGATCATTGGGGTTGACACTGACCCTGGCAAGTTCAAGAGGGCTAAGGAGTGGGGCTGCACACATTGCATCAACCCCAAGGACCATGACAAACCCATCACCGAGGTTATAGTGGAGATGACAACAGAGGAGGGTGTTGGTGGTGTGGACTACTCATTTGAGTGCATTGGGAATGTGAATGTGATGAGGCAAGCACTGGAATGCACACACAAGGGGTGGGGACAGTCTGTGGTGATTGGGGTTGCTGGGTCTGGCAAGGAGATTTCCACCAGGCCTTTCCAACTTGTCACTGGTGAGTCACCCTATCAGTTGCATCAAACTCTGCTCACAAACATGCACATACTCATGGCAGGCTTGAGCACTGCATGGATACTTTAGTGTTCTATTAGTTGCATCAACATTATTCGTGAACTTGTACAGGCTTACGGTAGCATGCAGCATGCAAACCATAAACTGGTCATTGCTTTTCTGCAGGTCGTGTGTGGAAGGGAACAGCGTTTGGTGGCTTCAAGTCCCGTGTGGACGTGCCAAATTTGGTTGAGCGTTACATGAAGAATGAGTTTAGAGTAGACGAGTACATCACTCACCATTACAAGCTAGATGAGATCAATGATGCCTTTGACATGTTGCATAGTGGTGGTTGCCTGCGTGCTGTGATCTCCATGCCATGACCTGTGTAATGCAAGGACTGATTGTATCATCAGACTTCAGGTTTAGCGGAGACATGCAGCTAAGACATATGCATGCATTTTGCTGGCATGCCAATGACATACAGTGGGGACAGGAAGAGCTTTGTATTGTTACTCTGCAACTGTATGCATGCTCTCATATAGCAGCCTGCTGGATCTATACATTGGACTCCAGACTCTTGCTGCTTTTGGCCAGGCAAAAGCATCATACAGTTCTTGCATGACTGCATACTGTATCTGCCACACGTATCATCCAGACATTTCACCGAGCTTTGCAAATTAGTGCATCCTTGGGGACATGTATCTGAAAGCCAATATAACAAGGGAAAAGTATAAGCATGCTTCGGAATGCGCGTGCTGTAAGATTTTGTGCGTATATCATATCAGACATCATGTAAGTAAGGTTTCGGCACAGTCAGCAAAGCAAAGGACAGGAATCACACTGTGACAGCTTCTTATTCGTTGCAGCACGCATACACCATGAAAAGAGAACGGACATTTCCCTGAGAGATTTTGCACACTAAAAAGACATAATGGGTGTAAATGCAACATGTCCTGTCAGACAGGTATGCCTTCTGTACAGCTCCTCTTGCAATCTCAACAGGACATGGCATGTTCTGTACACATGTGAGCATGCTGATATGATGCTGATGATGCCTGCGGTCCTGCTCAGGTTGCGCAATCAGAGAAAAGGCCCTCTGCTGATGATGATGTCACCAAAAGGCTCTTCCTGTGCAGCCTGGATGAAGTTGTTGCTTTGGGTCACTGCAGAATAGTAATGGATAAGTTTCAGCACCTCAGCATGTGCAGGCATGGAGTCAGTGACGTCAATGCTTGTTGTCGACAATGCTTTGCATGCACTGAATCAAGGCACACATTAGTCCATTTCACAACCAAGCATCAAGCGGAATATACAAGGCCACACATGCCAACAATCTTATAGATCCATACCAAAGCGCAGCTCGGCATACAGATCAACACCCACCAATTTCTGGGTAAGTCTCCTTAATCAGAATACAACTTGAGCCAGGAACAAGGACAGAGTGACTAACCACAGATCTGGTAGAAGAGCTTAGCTGCCTGGGACCTGGTAAGGGAAGCTGTCATCTGGAACAGACTCAGGGCAGGCTGCTCTGCACCCTGCTCCTCCAGATCTGTGAACCTGTCTCTAAGTAGCCTGTACACAACAGCAGCAGGCTACACAATGTCAAAAAGATCTGTGCAGTAGATACCTCAGCTGTTTATGCTTCTGCAGCAGAAGGAGGTCTGTGTTTGCAAACGTGGGTTGATGGCCTCACCATGCAAGTACTGCAACATATAAATGCATCTAGCAGGACTGGCAAGCAATGTCCTACAGAGCTACACCATGCAGGTAGAATATGCTTTCGCAAGCGTCACTCAGATACAAAACCATATGGAACTGCATGTTGAGCGCACATTATGCAAGGAGAACAGATCGCAACCAGGTGCTGTCATACACATATTTCGCAAGGTCAAGATGTTCTCAAGAGGCCAAGCACTGTACCCTATCATGGAGAGTGTGCTCTTGGTGACAGCATCTGTGACAGCCTTCTGTGTCTGGGTTGCGGGACCACTGTCCTCCATCAGCTGAAACTGCGTCAGTCCTGCACAACCACTCATCTGCATTAGACATGCAAGCATTGCTGTGTATTCTGATTGACACGTATACACTTGTGCACCAGCAACTGCTGCACAGTATATCTGTGTCAAGGCAATGCTGTCTGAAGCTTTGACCCGCGAAGCATGTGTGGCCAGGTATAAGCAGTTACTGTACAGCACAGCTACAGCATGCACTGCAAGGTATAAGCAACACCAGCAATCACTACGTGTGATACAACACAGTGTAACCCAGTACAGCGGAGTGCAATGGCTACCTGCAGCGCTGCAACATTGGGATGCAAACCACAAATCAGGGATATTGAGCCAAGGGCACAGCATAAAAAGACGGACCTGCAGTGCCTACTCGGGGTCCAGAAGCTTCTCCAGGTGGCAGAAAATCCATGTCTGCAGCCTCAGGGGGCAGCATGTCATCAAGCTGAGCCTCCAGCCCCATATGCACATCACCCACATCCACGCCCATCATCAGATCAGACAGACGCCTCTGACTGTGGGGACTGGACCTGTGCACCAACACCTGATGTGTTGCCACACAATGCTGCATTGTGACCATCTCAGCCAATACCTTGTGCTGCTGCAGCGCTGTTGTTGTATGTGTGGCAAAAAGGACGGCCAAAAGTCGTGCGTTCACTGCAAACGAGACTGTGTCTGCATCCAGCATGAGCTGCATGCAGTCTTAGAGGACACAAGGACTCTGGCAAATCCTGCTGAAATCACATTTGAAAGATGACAATGCGATAGGCGAGGCAAGATGAAGTATGCCAAGTTCGTCAAAACTGAAATTTGCACCACAGATGGAGTGCAGTGCCGACCTGTCCTCTGTAGGTCTGGCATCAGACTCTAGTCTGAATGCACTTGAGGGCCTCTTCTGCCTCTTGTGTCCTCTGCGCTCTGCACTCAGCCCAGGCAGCAGTACTCAGGGATCAGCAAAAATGCCCACAGCAGCAGCTCATCATGCAGACATGTGCCACAATTGCAGACATCATGCAGTTGTGCACACCACACACCAGCAGCAGCATGCACATCAGGATTACATGATCAGCTTTGCTGTAGTGAACCTTCAGTCACTGGCATCAACAGGTATGCCCAGGAGGAAGTTACTGACAGGGTAACTGGGAGGGATGTTGGGGGTGGGGGCAAGGCTACCTAGGGTGTTGCTGGAGCCTGGGGTGAGACCCAACTGTACAGCCTTGGCATGATCTTGCTCTGTCATGCTGCCTGGTGTGGCCAAAGCAGCACGCAGCCTGCAAAAACAGGGTGGTCACTGGCAATAGCCATTCAGACTGGTGCTGGTACCAGACAGTTGCCCGGTATTGAACTGACTCATGCCACCACAGAGCACACCGCGTCCAAGGTTGCAAGATCAGCCATGCAACAAAAACATCGGGTATGCATCAGCAATCCTAGCCAGAATGTACATCTCTGTTCTGATTGAGTCTGCAGTGCAGTCAGCGCTTTTGGAACAACATGCCAGCTGAAGACATCTGCCAAAACCAGGTTTTCCTGCCAAAGAACAGCTCAATGTACGCTGCAGAGATGTCAACACCCGCTGAGCACCTGATGTAGCTTTTCATATTGCAGGCAAATTCCTCACCTCTCTACCTCTACTTCCTCCTCCAACATGTAGATGTCATTAGCTGTGTGGTCAGGCATATCAAGGTCTGCTGCAATGGCATCAGCTGGTGGCATTGCATCCTCGTTCGTGAATGGTTGCATGTCTTCTGCCGCAGGCACCTGCGGAATCTCAGCTGTGTGGCCTGTGCACACAAACACAATGGTCTGGATGGACTCGTCTCAAGGAAAGACATGCAGCTGAGTACAGTCTTTTGATTCAAGAAACAGCAAAAGCACATAGTTAGTTTTGCACAGGCACTACAAGCTATTTAGATCTAGCCAAGATTGTTTTCCTGATGTTCTTCGCAGCACACACTTGGTGCAGAGGGATCAGAACAACTATTCACATGTAGGGCTGTGCTAATTACCATTTACTGGGGTCCGATGTTGTAATTAACATGTAATTACTTGGAATACCTTACAACACGTAAAATTGATGTGACTTATCTTACGTGCTTTTGCTATACTTCACCAATTTTGATTTTGAAGGCGGCAATCGGCTTCTCTGTGCAAAAGAACAGCATGTAGCAAGTTGAAGAAAAAACCAACCAATATTTCATGCTTTTTGCTACCAAATCCGTGTTTTTAGGGGTTTTGAGAATCTAAAAATCAAACTGTTCCATAAAAATAGTGTGCTTTTATACTTGGGCTTTGCTTATTCTCCTGGTATGTAGCATGTTTTGCCTGCTTTCAGCAGCATCATGCTGTAAACTAGTGTAAGAGTAGATGACTTACTTTACTTCTTACGGAGCCTCAACGTAAATTTGACGTAAATTACGGTAATTACAAGAAAGTAAATTTAGTGTGTAATGTAATTAGCACAGCCCTATTCACATGTGCAATTGTACTTTTATAATTTGCCATGACTGACACAGCTGATGTTACTATAGCTGGCATGCACCTGCAAAGCCACTGCAGATTTTTGGGTGACACAAACCTGCGGGATCAGCTGGGAGCATGCTGTTTGCAAACATCTCCTGCAGTTCAGCACCCCACTTGCCCCCCTGACCAAAGCCAGCACTCAAGGGTGCAGCTGACAGCATGTCTGCCCCAGTGGCTGGGGGCAGTGGCCTACAGCCAGGGTAGTGGGTAGCCACCACAAGGCGCATCAGCTTCTGAGGCCGCTCCTGGATGAGCTCTGCTGTGTCCTGGGTCCATGCCCGGAACACCTGCAATGTACAACACATCTAAGCATATGCATGTGTTGTTGATACGAGTTGCCAGGGAGCATAGGGAGGAGCATGTGTTAAAGCACAGTGACTAAACTGCATGCAGTGTGTTGACGGCAGTTTGCATGTGCCATCATGTGCATGCGTGCAGCATAAGTGGTGTGTTCAAGCAGATATACACAGATAGTGAGTGCCTACACAGCTGATGTAGCACTGCCTCCCTGCATTGTTGTGACCACAACAGCCAACCTGTATGATCAGGCTTGAACAACAGCGTGAAACAGTCATGATGGTAAATCGAGAGTAGTGACTTACAGTGCCCTTGATCTGGACTGCATCAGCGTCATCAATGACCAGCTGGGTTGGCCTTTTTCGCCCTCGCCCTCTTGCCTGCACAACCGCCCATACGTCAAAATCAAGCATTCAGCACTTCAGTACCCCATGGGTCTTTACCAATGCTGATGGGTGATGATGTTTCAACCACAACACAGTAGACTTCTTACATGTCTCGACAGGTAAAGTTACCCATACCAAGTGTGCGCCTTGCACCCCATGCATGTGCAACCGCTGATGGTCTGCTGATAGTTGATAAGCAGTGCTTTGAGAAATATGGGCATGACAGCTGAGCCAGATGCTTCATCAGCAAGTTCTCAAAACAACAGGAGCCACACAAGCTGGATGGCATCTGCCAATTAGAAGCACTATGAGCCTATAAGGTGCACTACACCACATCAGACTGTCATTGCACCATATCAGACAGTCATTGCTACTGGCAGAGAAGAAAAGAATGGCAAGAGTAAGCCATTGGCATTGATTAAAGACGAGCCCAGGGATGTGGTATATTGGGCTTGCCTGTGTCTGGCAGAAATTGTGGAACGGACTGATGTGGGGTTTTGAGGCACAAAAACTTACCCTAGCCTGCCTGGCTGCACCCTCAGCAGCTGCTTGCTCCTCTGCCACAGCCTCTAGAGAACCTACAACTGCAGGCTCTGCTTCTAGTTGCCCATCTTGGCCCTCCCTCACACCTACAAGGCACAATTTGTCTTCTCCACACCATTTCCATAGGCTAGGAACTAGACTGGTTGACGCCAAGCCCATCATTGTCAGTGTCCTTTGCCATCAGCGGGCAGAACTGACATTCAATACTCTTTGGGCGGCATCAACAAGCTCTGCAGCACATGCAAATGCGCATACAGATGATTGTCTTCTGCTCAACAGGTACAATGTTCAGCTGATGATATCAAGCTGGTGGTACACTTTCACAATGAGGCATTATGTAAATATGTTCAGTACCTGGCTCTGCGGCGAAGTCTTCCGGCTGCTCAGCAGGCATGGGCAGTTCCATCATTTCCTGGGCAGCCTCCATCATGGCATCTGGCTCAGGCTGCATCTCAAGACCAGGTGCCATGTCCGCCATGTCAGGGACAGGTGGCATGTGGGTGTCAAACATGTCCATACCCAGCTCAGGCATCATGAAGGTCTCCTCCTGGTCCCTACACACCACTCACAGGCCATCAACAAACCTGGAAGATTTGTGAAGTCACACATGCCTGCCCTGATTGTGTGTCTATCCCCCTTCCCCCCTGCTTTTGGGTCAACAGCAAGATGCCCACCCTCACCCACTGGATCCTGTCAAAGGCACAGTGCGGCACAGCACAGCACAGCACAGCCCAGCCCAGCCCAGCCCAGCGCAGCGCAGCCCAGCACAGCACAGCACAGCTCAGCGCAGCGCAGCACAGCACAGCACAGCACAAGACACAGCACAGCACAGCACAACTTAGCACAGCACAGCACAGCACAGCACAGCACAGCACAGCACAGCACAGCACAGCACAGCACAGCACAGCACAGCACAGCACATGCTGGCACGCCACAGCGCAGCATCCTAGTCCTGTACATGCTGCATCACAGCCACCTCACTCCTGCTTGTCAAGTATGAGCAGCACAAATGCCTTCCTGACTAGATGAAGTCTTACATAAGCATGGTGTCTTGTAGCTCCAGCCCAGTAGGGAGCGCCATGATTGGGTTGTGATCTGGCATAGTCAAAGGCAATGGTGCTCTGGTGGCTCTGTTGTTGCGATGCCGGCGCTCACCACCCACAAAGTCTGCCCTGTCATCTCCAAAGCTATCAGGGATTGTTGGCATGACAAACAGATCATCCTCTAACTGCAGGTGTTCATTGTGTGTGTGAGTGTACATGGCGCTTGGGAGGAAACAGGGCATGTCAGCAAGGGAAGAGGTATGGGTGCAGCAGCAGCAGCTGGAAGGGTGAAAAAGGAGACCCTTTCTGGCTGCTGTTGTGAGTTTAGACTACTCACAGTGAAGTAGTCACAGGTGCGGCAAAGCAGACAGTGTAGACAAGAATTTGAAAAAACGATGAGAGCGCAGTGGCATGAGGGATGAAACACGTGTAAGCAAGCAGGTGAGCTTCAGCACAGACTTGGAGGCAGCTGTGTACAGATTCAGGGGTGGCAGCAGGACAGAGCAGAGGCGCTTACTGGGGCTTCATCCAAGTGAACACAGGTAGCAAAGGGATTCATCAAAGCTAGGTTCAGCCGCCCTCCAAAGAATGCGTCAAGGTCAGGCGCTGTGATGGCATCTGGCCTGTAGAAAGCAACATATATGTCACGCTATCAATTTTTTGTGCTTTATTATGGTCAACCTGTTCCCAGCACATGACAACATATCGTTTCAGCTTTGTACAACCAACTGGTGCACGTGTTCTGCATCCCATGGGCAGCCATAATACTTGACTTCTCATTGCATTGATGTCAAATGGTGTAGACTTTTCTTGTCTTTTTGTTTTCTGTATCTGTTTTTGTGGCAGCATGCTTACCTTGCTTGTTGTTTGCCCTTTTCCAGAACTGTATTGCCTGCTTGACGATCAATGGTCATAGCACGTACCTTCCTCTGCAACACAGGGCAAGGCAGTCCAGATAGCTTTACAAATGCATGTGACGGTTGCTGCAGCTCAACAGCAGCCTGGCAACAAATTGCATGAGCAGGCCTGCTTCAGACTACAAGGTCAATGCTTACCAGAGTGTCATTGCAGTCATCTGCATGCAGAGTACACTCAATTTAGTACCTTCAATGCCAAGGTTTGGACACATTGGTAAAACCTTCAACTGTGACTCACCTAGCAGATAAGTCTGTTGTCTGTTGAAGACAATGACAATGCCACCTGCAACACAAATATTGTCAGCAGAAGTCAGTCAATTCTGACCTGCATCCCTGTGGCAAGTGCTGCATGTCAGCTTTATGTCTTAGTGTCAGTCAGCCCGTCTGCCCAACAGCAAAGTCTTGCTGAAACTGTTTGAACCATACAACAACCCGCACCTATAAGGATTCCTTGCAGTCTCAAAGCTTGTGGTACGTCTGGATTGATGAGCTGTTCACTGCAGACCCACAGAGCAAATGAACAAGCCTGTACAGTACTACAGTACGAAGCGGAAGCTGAAGCTGCAGCACCCTAAAAGCGTCAGACGTCAGAGACTCTCACCATGTCTGCACGACTTCGACATTCATGACCTTGCTTCGATTGAGCTTCTTGCCGTGAGCTGCGATCCTGCACAGCAACAGCGGTGGTGTAAAAGAGTGCTGCCTACACGGAGTGCAGCCACTGCTGCCTGCAGCTCGACGGTGCAAATCGGCGTAGCTGGAAGTGCAGATGGCCTAGACGGAGAGCCGCACCAGACTGCTCCAAGTGGAGACTTCCTGCTTAGCAGCTCGTGCGAATAAAACATGCCGAAAGGTATTCGCGTTCAAAGCAGGCTCGAGAGCGTTGCAAGCTTGTTCAGCCGCAACCACCGCCAATGGTATCGAAAGTTGTCACGCTGCTCAGCGACTACTAGCTGACAACTATGAGACTTGGCAGCTTGCTGTGCGCTCTGGAAGTTGCTGGTCCTGCACTTGAACCGCAGAGCCCGAGCTGCAACCGCGCTGGCTGCCGCTGCAATGGCACCGGTAGGTGGAGCAGCTGCGGTCCTGAATATGGATATAACGACAAGGATACAAATCTGTCCCAGCAGTCAGGCGCAGATCTCGCTTCAACGCTTGAAGCTGCTGTTATCAACGCTGTCAAAGGTATCGCATGCTGAGATTTCAAAACTTGAACGAGCTTGCCATGCGTCAAGACGCCCTCCGAAAACACCCTCCGTCATTACTTAGCAGACGCAGCATTTAACAATCAAACACCACGTCAGCACGCAGACAGCTTTAAAAGACCACTCTGCAGGTCCAAAATAAATGATACGACAGCCGTGTCATTCGTTCAGCTTTACAGCATCTTGACCACACTGGCAAGAATGCCCACATATATGTCGACCACAATACCCGACGCCCTACAATTCGTAGTGGTTATATAAGGTCAATCAGAAAAAAGCAGCCCGGCCCCTGCATGCTTGGCCACTGTCAAACTTTTGTGTCAAGCCAGTTACAACTTCTCGTTTTTAGGTGTCTTGGCAAACTCAACACCCTTGTTGATGTTGCCTTCCAGGATGGGGATCAGGTCATCAACACCCTTCTGCTCAACACTGTTCAATTCACCAAGCCCACGCACCTCCTCTACACCACTGGGACCTAGCCTCACCTGCATAACCAAACATACACTTGACATACACTGCAGCTTGACTCAAAAGTAATCAAACTTGTAAAAGAGCATGCCAAGACACAAAGCCAAGCGGTCAGCCCAGTGCAAAAAGCCTGGCTCTACATTGACCAGTCACTCTCATGCATGCAACAAGTAGGCCTTGAAAGTGCTTCCAGTTTTGCATTGCATTGAAATCAGCTTACCTTGCTGGCAAAGAAAGGTAGCTTGGTGACAGAGGACTCGACGTAGGCACACTCCCAAATGTCATCATTGCCATCCAAGCCTAACAGCACAGACTCTGCCATGCGTGCAGCAGCGTATGCCTGCATGCCATTGCCAACTCTTGCTCACTGCTTGGCTGGATGGGTAATCTGTGGCGATTTGGTGTCTGCTCGATTCTCAGACGCAAGCCAGAGCAACTTGCTGGTGCAGATGCTGATTGGGATGCTGAAGGGCTTCTACAGTGGATGTGTTACAGACACTCACTGCTCAGTACCCTCCCTCTTTTCATCTGGTGTGAAGTAGCATGCATACACATGCAAGCGGCTTGACCACCTTGGACTCCATACACAATCAGCTGGCACAAGGCCTACCATACACAACAAACATGGTGTGACTGGTTGCTGCATCAAGATGGCTGTTGATGGCTGATGGTGAGCCTGAGCAGCAGATGACTCACCATGGAAAGAGTAGCTGAACCAGCACCAGCCTTGGCCTCAACAACTATGGTTCCGGCATTCTGGATCTTGTCTGTCATTGCTGCGGCATCCTCGTCGCTGAAGCTCACCTCTGGGGTGGCCTGCAATCCAACCTTTGAAAGTTAACTTTCATGCAAATAACAGCAGGCCTTGTACAAAATGGTGGAACAGCATTGTATTCACATCTGATACATCGCCATGGCACCAGTTGTTGCATGAATTGCTGCTTGCAGTTTCTATTGACATGACTCCTACTTTCAATCACTACTGCCCATGGGGATCACAGTTGACATATTAAAGCCATGGTATTGACTTACTGATTAATTCGGCCTGTTCCAGACATTGGCACAGGGTGATCTAGATTAACACAATATACAAATGCACGTTGCTTGTGGTGTCATGGTTCCACCATGGGTATGCAAAAGGGCAAGGTACGGTACCTGGGACAGAAGGGGCAGGATGGTGGTTCCTGCGTGCCCACCAACAACTGGGACGTCAACATCCTTCAGGTCCAAGCCCTTTGCCTCTGCGACAAAGGTGTTGGCACGGACAACGTCCAGGGTTGTCACTCCCATTAGCTTCTTCTTGTCATACACGCCAGCAGCCTTCAGGACCTCTGCTGCAATGGGGACTGTTGAGTTGACAGGGTTGGAGATGATGTTCAAGATTGCCTGCATGACAAAGAACAGCAGTTGCACTGCAAAGCACCCTGTTGGTAAAATACATCCTGGTCAAGCTCACTTGCGCACTGAACAACATGTGCCAGCCAAAATGTCATGTAACGCTGCTACATTATGATAACACATGTCTGTTGATGCATATGATTGAGAATCTCTTCGTTTCTGACATGACCACTTACGTTGTGCTGCATTTGATTCAAGGCCAAGCAATGCATTGTGCAGCCAGGCATATATCCCAGCCTCAGCTTGTATCATGGTGACAGACTCACGTTGGGTGCATCCTTTGAGGTGGCTTCGATCAATGTTTTGACAATGCCAGCATTGATGTTGAACAGGTCATCACGGGTCATGCCAGGCTTCCTGGGAACACCAGCTGGGATGACCACCAAATCAGCACCCTTCAATGCTGTTGACAGGTCATCCTTGCCATAACCAGTCACCTGCAGAGCAAGCACTAGTCTAACTCAACAGCAACTGCTTGCTCAGGCGGCGAACTTGCTTGCTACTTTCTGGACAGATGTCTCTGTAATATAACTGTGAATCTGTATTGTGAACTGTGACCTGGGGTTTGATTGATCAGCCTGTAGACATACCTTCACTGGGGTGTTGCAGTGACTGATGTCAGCTGCGACACCAACGACGTTGGCAACATCGTACAGTGCAAGCTCGCCGACAAGCCTGTTCATCTTGAGCAACAGTGCCAGTGGTTGACCTATGCCACCAGCTGCTCCCAACAGTGCAACCTTGAACTGCTTCGCCTCTATCGCGGGTGTGCTGCGGGATGCCCGGACAGCCGCACGTCTCTGCTGGCACAGAGGACTCTGTGCGCACTTATGGACGGCGCCCACAGATCGCATGCCTTCAAAGCTTGCAAGTTGTCTGCATGCGGGCTGAGCTGGTGATGGTGCCAAGCTGCGAGTGCAGCTTCTGCTGGCCAAGCTGCACCCGGAATGTGTCAACATAGCGGAGCTCATCTTGGATGTCGAAAGTGTCTATCCCTGCAATCGGATGTGCTGACGTTCACTTCTCGTAGCAGCCAAACAACTTTGCATGTTGACCTAGCGCTTAGCGTAGCGGTGGGGATCAAGCGTGAGACCCTTGACTTGACCCTGGTACCAGCTGCCGCAAGTACACTCGGTTTTCGGCAAACTTCACATACCACGCAAGTTGTCATTTGCATCATCGGCGCGCATTGGCGGCTCACACCCTCTGCCGTTTCCTTGCTGCAGTTGGCCAGGCAGGCATCGATCACCGGAAGTCAAACTAATAAGTCAAGGTTGATGCTCTCAACGCGTCTGTGCATCTTTTGTTGCTCCAACTGTGTTGCTACGGAGGACCTTTTGTCGGTAAAGAGACTTTATGTTCAGTGGCCTGCACGCAACTTACCAAGTAACGCATGCACTTAGGTAGGTCCCAAACCAGCTAAAGCCGGGCATGGCAGCCGTCAGTAACAGCGAGCCCAAAGAAGCTACGCCAGCCCAGATGCAAACTGAGCCTACTGCACAAAATGGCTCAGCGTCAGTAGAAGAAACTGGCGTCCAGTCAGAGAAGGCCAAGGCAAAAGCTGAGGCAAAAGCAAAAGCCAAAGCAGAAAAGGCAGCTCAGAAGGCTGCAAACGTAAGCAAACACCGTCCTGCTGATTTGTTGTCTCTTTCTCCTCGTTCTTGCTGAAGTCACTGACTTGAAGCATCTTTACCAGGCTGCTGCGCGAGGACAGAAACAAGCTGCCCCAACACAACCTGATGAGAACGACCCCCTGAAGGACAAGTATGGTGATGCTGAGCGTATTCAAAGCCAGCAGATCACAAAGCGCAAATGGACACGGGTAGAAGCACTGGACAAGAGCATAGAAAACCAAACGGTACAGCAGTCAATGCAGAAGCCTGTCAGGACTCATTTCATTTACCTTTGCATCCAACTTGTTTGAACACATTTGCTGCGGGCTGCTTCAGCAAGACATTGGCTTTTTACTTGTGTTGCTTGCTCACACATGTTTGCTTGCAGGTATTGCTCAGAGGCAGAGTTGCGACAGTACGAGGCAAGGGCAAGTCATGCTTCATTGTGCTGCGTCAGCGCACAGCAACTGTGCAGGTGAAACAGCATGTGTTGACCCCTGAGCAGATGCCATTGCCCAGTTGTTTTTCCCCCATTCCAGCCTGCTTTTCAGGCTGTTCATGTGTGTCCACATGCTGAGCACATGCTGCTTATGGATGGTTAAATTGATGTTCACATACACCCACATACAGGCTGCATGCCTTTGTTGCTAGCTCTAGCCCGTCAGCATTTGCTACATTATGGCGCTTGCATCATGCAGGTTGTGTTGTTCACAAATGACACCACAATCAGCAAAGGCATGGTGAAGTATGCGTCCAATCTGAGCCGGGAGTCCATCATTGATGTTGAAGGCACCATCTCAGTTCCTAAAGAATCTATTGCAGCATGCACTCAGTCCCAGGTGACCACTCACCTTACGCCCAACCATGCAAACAGTGGCTTCCCAATGTTGAAGCGTCATCATAAGCATTCACCAGCATGTGTCTTGCTATTGCTTGTTTACAATGATTGATATGATACGAAGTTGCGCTTTGTCCATGTAAGCGAGTATCATCTTGACAACACTTTTGGCATGTTTTGCATTGTGATACGCTGGATCTGTGCACAAGATTGATATTATTGACCTGGAATTCCAACATCAGTTTCGCATGCTGGAATTGTCCTGGCTGATTGGTATCTGGGCAGCATAGTCTCGGCATTGATTGCTGCCCTCGCAAACTTCAGCCTACAACAAATCTTGATGATATGCGACGTGCACTAGGATGCAAGTTCCTGGTAGTACTACTATTCAAGCATCAACATCTGCTGCATTGCTGTACAACCTTTCATCCTCTTTCCTCATCAAGCTTACAACTAAGCTGACAGTCTTTTCTGCTGTCATGTACGCCTTCTTGTTGTGCCTGGTGGACACGCAGTGTCTCAGCAAAACACACACCTACATCCTCACCTTTTGGCATCTGGGACCCTCTGACTGACTGCCTTGCCATTGGCATGAAGTGCCTCAGGCACTCATTGGGCTGATCAAATTGATCAAACTGCACATCAAATTTGCCTGCTGTGTAACATGAGACACTTTTGAACTTTTGCTTTCTGGCATAGGTAGAGCTTCATGTCACAAGCATACACTGCATCAGCCGAGCAGATGTACTCCCCTTTGAGGTGAGCGATGCAGCTCGGTCTGAGGAGGAGATCAAAGAGGCTGAGGCTGCTGGCGAGCTCAAGGCTCGAGTCAGTCAGGATGTACGCTTGAATGGCCGCTACATTGACCTACGCACGGCAGCCAACCAGGCTATCTTCAAAGTTCAGAGTGGTGTATGTCAGGTGAGCTGCGAGCTGTGCAGACAGCGTGTTTGCAGTGAAGACATGCTTACGAGCATGCAAGCATTTGTAGCACTTGTAGAAAAGAGACCAAACAGCAGTATTGACGGCAACATATCTTGACAACAATCAGAAATGATGTTGGGCATGATCTGTGTTGGCATCATACACTGTTGCTTTTGAAATCAGTCATCTGTACTTTTTCTCCCTGCACACCGTTCGCACCTGCAAGTAATGCTAGTGCAGCATAAATTCAATCTTTTGCCAGCACTACTTCCTACCAGCTTGACTCGTCATGCAGCAAGCCTGAACAGTTGCTCGCTTCTGCAGTTGTTCAGAGAGATCCTGTTATCAGAAGGGTTCCAAGAAATCCACACCCCCAAGCTGATAGCGGGGGCGTCAGAGGGGGGCTCATCCGTGTTCAAGTTCAACTACATGGGCCGGGAGGGCTGCCTGGCTCAATCACCCCAGCTGTACAAACAGATGGCTATCATGGCAGACCAGGAGAGAGTCTTTGAGATCGGCCCAGTCTTCAGGTGTGCTCTCTTGGAAAAGAAAAGAAAAGATAACTTTACGCTTTTCAGCGATAATAACTTGAGCCCCCAGGGGCGGCAGCCCAGAGCTGTGATTTCTTTACCCAATGAAACTGATCAAGCTCAAGCTATCTCCAGCATTGTGAACCTAAGGATTTCAAGGTTCAAGTCGATATGCAGTCATGGCTTTCTGTGGATTGTGGTGCGCTGTAAATGGCGGAAACGGCTTCTGTCACCATGCACATGATCTGTCATGCGGCTGCTGTCAAATGTATCACACCAGCAACAACATTCAGTACTGCAGTGTGTACATGATTGCAGCGTAACAACAGTCTTTGGTTGATGAGTTTGTGTTCACGACTGTTGTGTCAAATCTATCAATCAATCAATCAACATACAATTCCTGTCCTCAGGACTCATCAGGGGTCAACAGATAAGGAAAATCTGAGAATGCTGAGTTGGAATGAAACAAGTCATTCGACGCTGTTCTGGGCCACAAAAGGGTCCAAAGCTAGTAGTCAAAACCTACATTTACACTCGCCCCAGGAGTGGGTGGCCAATCTTGTCATTCAGCATTGCAAGTGTGGCTGCAGGGCAGAAAACTCCTTCACTCACCGGCATTTGTGTGAGTTCACTGGACTAGATTTTGAGATGGCCATCAATGAGCACTACGATGAAGTCATGGACGTCATTGACAAGCTCTTCGTCTACATCTTCAATGGTCTCAACAGCAAGTACGGTATGTACTTTGCCTTCTTGCCGGCTGCACGCCAAAAAATTGCACTCCTACTGCTGAAGAGGCTGCCCTGTTGTTCTGTCTGTTCTGGCCCCCCCTGTCCTTTCACATCCACAGAGAGACAAGAAAAGAAATGTTGACACTTCTTGACGCTCATAATGGGAGCTTCATATGGCGGCAGCCCAGATTTTTGAGTCCATGACAGATTGCTGCACTTTGGCAGGAACACGCCCATGCAATTAGATCAAGCACTACACTGCCTGCGCACCGCGAGTCTATGCTGTCTCTCTTCTTATTATGCAAGATATGCTTTCTGTGTGAGGCACAACCCACTGCTTATTACTCAAGTTAGGTGAGTCTGCTGTCACAATGGACACGCCCTTCTCAGGTGCACCAGTGTTGTGCAGGCAAGGACTTGGCCACAATAGGGCAGCAGTTCCCCTTTGAGCCCCTCCAGTACCAGACCACCAACCTACGACTGCCCTTTCAGGAAGGCATCAAGATGCTGCAAGAAGCAGGCTGGGATGTAAGTCAACACACCTGGTTATCCACTTGCATTTACATTTCTCACAGGCAAACAGCACAACAATGAGCATATTGAAACATAGCTGAGTAAGGTCAAAGAGAGCCTGCATTCAGTAGTCCAAATGTGCCAGATGTATACAGAAGGCTTATGAGAGTAGCTCTACTTCTACATGGCATATGCAATGTTGCATGAGGCTTTGTGGACAATGTACGCACAGAAGCAGACCTTGAGTACACCTTGTTGTCCATCGTGTGTAAGTTGTTGACCTGCAAAGGCAGACTGTGGGGCGCCACATACTCGCGCATGTGCTGTGTAAATACGCATGGTTTGCTCTGCATGTACCTGATGTGCCATGTCAGCATACATCTTGGCTGTGCTTGTTCTTACGCAACCTGCGCGCAGCGCAATTATGGCTTTGTAAACAAAATCTATGGGAGTGTGTGCAATGTAGGCTGACCCTCTGGGTGACCTGAGCACTGAGCTTGAGCGAGAGCTGGGCAAGCTAGTGAAGGCCAAGTACCACACCGACTTCTACATGCTCTACAACTACCCTCTAGCGGTACGCACAGCTTCACACCTCCATCATACGTTGACCTGCTCGTGAAGCTAGTTACACTGTGACTGCAGATCGAGACAGCACAGATGCTTGAGCAGAAACAAAGCACGATTCAACAGCTTCACCTGTGATGCTTGCTTGGCTGGTAATCTCACTGTCTTGTTGATAGCTTGACTGACTGACACTTGGATGTTGGACCAGTAGCTCACCAGGTCCTGACGCTGATGCAGGTAAGACCATTCTACACGATGCCTTCTCCCAGCAATAGCCAGTACAGCAATTCCTTTGATGTCTTTATCAGAGGGGAGGAGATCATCTCTGGGGCTCAGCGTGTCCATGACCCTACCCTGCTTACAGGTACAGCTGACCATGTGTTTTCAGCTGTGCCGTCATGTCTCACATCTTCTCTGAGCATGCTCACGTGAACACTTGAGTGAATATACTACAGATGCTACTCGGCTGAATGGTGTGCAGAACAAGGCTTGCTAACAGTACTGCATGGCATCTGCTCAGCATGTCCTCACAGAGTTAGCATTTGCAAATCTGCTCACATTTGTTGACAGCATTTTTGCAGCACACAAGTGCAGTACATGCCCCAAGCGCTTCTGGATATAGTCCTCAGGGCCTTGTTGTGATAAGAAAGACATGTGTGACTGTGCAGAGCGTGCGCACGCTTTGGGGATCCCAGTTGAGGGTATTCAATCATACATTGATGCTTTCAAGTATGGAGCCGTTCCTCATGGTGGAGCTGGTGTTGGCATGGAAAGAGTTGTCATGCTGTTCTGCAAGCTGGACAACATCCGCAAAACCTCTTTGTTTCCACGTGACCCCAAGCGGCTCACACCTTGAAACACTGAAGGGATCACCTAACACTGTGAATATTGTGTGTTCATTAATGTGCCATTTGATGATGAACTACAAATTGCATAGCAGGATCATCGACTTGGTCAACACTGCACTTGTCAGCCAAGCTCATGCTATTTTGGGATCAAGAGAGACATGTGCAAACACCAAAAGCATGTATGCCACAGCGCGTTTTGTAGAGCGCATTCACAAACTGATAGGGAGGATCACAGATCGCATCGCAACCTCTGGCAGCTCATCGGGGTTATACAGCTACATGAAATGGAGATTCCTGTACATTGGGTTGTTGCTGGACAAGCATCATGATCAGCGCGACCATTCCATGCAGGATTGATGTAATCACCAGCATTGCAATGAGCAGGTCACATCTCCCCTGCTCTGTTGACCTCACCACGCTGCGGCTGTCATAGTCGACAGCAGGATCCTTGATAGATTGGAGCTCAGGTACACTCAGTGTCTTTCCCAAGGATACACTAAGTTGCACAACTTGGTAAAATGCCTGGATCATAGGGGTGTTCACAGCAGGATGCCTGGCTGTATTCAGCTTTCAAAGTTTGACAGTCACCCAAGGGATCATCTGTGCTAAATCATTGGAGCCTGTGATGTCATCATAGCACAACACTGCTGCTGCAGTACTTAAATTGGCTCATAGCATGCTCTACACAATCGACAATCAAATCGCCCTAGCTGTGCGATGGTTTGCCAATAATCACAAGCTTGTGTCACAATAAACAATGGCTCGCTCAGGGTTGCAACCAACACTGTGGACACCTCTGGCAGACTGGCCAACAGGTCTCCCACCCTATGGTACAGGACTGTAGTGCACAATTGGCTGCATGTGTCATACATTACAAATATCAATATTTGATGTCGTGGGTCAGCTGTGTGAAGGTGCAAAGAAGTGTCTGATCTTCAGGTTTTCAGAGCCTGACCCAATGGCCTTTCGCTTGACAGGAAGCTTACTACCCTTGCCGACTCCAGATGCAAGGAAGCTGGGTACTGACTGCATAGGCATGGACAGAGCAGATTAGTGCCCGTTCAGGGTTCAAGCCAATAACAGCACCACTCAAAGAGCATGCACACCCTGTTGGACACACATTGATGGCATAACCTGACACGCAATGATGTGTTCAGAATGCAATTTGGAAAACAATAGATCTCAGTTGAAGCTTCAGGCGCAGCATGTCAATCTAGCACATCCAATGCCAGCTTGCTAACTTTTGATACAGAGTCAGAGCACTCCACATGTAATGCAATAGCAGGAAACAGACAGGCAGAAAACATATGCATGCAACAAAGCATGACTCTGTGTCACACAGGCACTCGACCATACTCTGCATCTGCCTTCAGCAAGGCATTCTGGCAGGTGAAGAGAGGCAGACCTGAACAGGCGCAGCTTGTCTGTTGGAGGGTTTGAGGACAGTGGCACGGCCCCCGCGCCCATCAGCACCCCGCACTATGAAGTCCCCGCTTTGATGGCCCCTGTAACCAAAGCTGGCTGGCCCTGTGCGTGCAAAGGAAGGCTCCTGCTTGCTTCCTCGCACGCCTGCAGTTTGTCAAACGCGTTGTTTGTTCATGGTGAGCTATGCAACCATACACCCATTGTAGCAGAAGAGAGAGAGAAGGGTGTTAGATGAGCCCCTGTCTGTGTAATGCAAGTCAGATGGCAAATGATGATATGCAAGCCTTCAGGGGTCATAAGCAGTATAATGAAGTGTCATGTTACTGTAGCCCTTGTGGTGCTGCAGGATAGCTGTTGAGGCGAGCTGTTGGGTGGCCTACCTGACAAGCCAGTGGTTGCGGTGCGCATGGGGGGCAGCCCCGCAGCCATCTTAGACCTTTGCAGGGCGACGCTTTCAGCTGCCAAATGCAACCTTGACACCTTGCTGTGAGGGTCAAACTCTTCAGCAGTGAGCCTACACAGAAGAGCCCGTCTTCAAGGGAGGGAGCAATAATTTAGTAAGTCAATAAGTCTGATCACAGAGAGAAGAAGACAAAGGTTGAAAGAGATTTGGAAGGAATCGAGACAGTTCAGAATAAGTTGTGTACATTTGCGCTGGCATGGTTGAAGGTGTAGTTCTGCAAGCAGAAGATGACCACTCATCGCTTGCAGTGACAGCTTGGAAGACATGTTGCTTAGCAAAGACCTCTGGCCCAACCCTGAGGCAAACTCTGCTGTGCAACACAGCTGTTACCCCTGTATCTGGTGCACACAACAACTCAACTGATTGGTATCTCAACAGGTCAGTTCCACACGCTTCATCACAACAGGCAATCTGCAAGGCTTCAAGACATGACACACTGGGTTCCTGGCTATGCAGAGCTGGCATCATCAGAGCGCTGTTCAAAGGTCATGTAGTAGCATGTCAGGCAGTTCATACCCTTCATCAGTGGCATCATCAGCAGCAGCTTCCGGGACCTCAGCAGCAGCATCTGCCAGAGCATCCAATAAGTCATCGGCTGACTCATCCTCCAGATTGATCACATGCGGCTCGGCCTTGTCAGGATGCTGCACCTTTGACACGTCCTGCTGTGCTTTGCATGCAGACGCTGCTTCCTGTTCCTGCTCACATTCCTTGCCATCTTGCATGCGCAATCTTTCTTGCTGCTGCTGCTGCTGCCTGTGAAGATGATCATGGGCTATTCTGGAACCTGAGCCAATCTGGTCTGGTTCCTGTGCAGCCATCTGAAGTTTCCTGTCAACATGCCTGTCATGAAGATGACCAGCAAGCGGCCCCTCATGCTGGATGCTGCTCTGTAGAGGGCTGTCATGTTTTTCTTGGCTGTTAGAAGGCAAAGGCAGGGCAGGCAGATCCTCCTGAGTCAGGTCTTCATCACTGGCATCTCCACTTGCCAGGCATGCATCAGAGAGACTGCCAGCACGAGCGCTCCTCTCAGCAGCTGCTGTGGCTGATGTAGACGCTGCTCCATTGCTGTGCTCAGCAGCTGAACAAGATGGAAGGGACTGCTGATGCCTGCCATGGTCGCAAGCTGCCTTGGCAGATGCAAGGGCAGGTCCAGCATCAGGGCTGGAGGCTGCTAGGGCTGTGTGGGTTTGTCCCAAAGGCTGAGCAGCTGACTCGTGTGAACTGAGTTGGAGAGGCTGAGGAGGGGACACAGGGAGATGCATGGTCATGCGCTCACGCAGGCTGAGCGATTTTCTTGGTCTGTCTGCTACGGGTGGCGGCAAGCGCATTGCAGCCGGCATTTGATCCTCTGTTGCATCCCACCTGCGTGACAACAAACCAAAGGCTGGCTTGCAGATGAACAAGTCTGGAGTGCGTCTAGCATCAAGTTCTGAAGTGTGTCTTCCATCAATTCTGCCCTTGCTGAATTTGAGCTTCACGACTTGCCGCGGTCAGTGCATGCACCTGTTATTGATGCTTCAGCGGTGCAATTTCTGATGCCCAGAAACATGCATCAAGGTTCCTTTGTCTTGCATTATGGATTGACGCCATGGGTAGATCCCCTTCAGGCTCGGCAGCTGTGCATACACAGAATATTGAGTCAATCTCACTGACTGACCTGATCATAGACGTACTGCCTGAACCTTTGCCAGCAGCCCTATCAGAGTTTGCAGCTCCACGCTGATCCCTGTTGTCATGCACATCATCTCCAGATGGTGGACCTGCTGCCCCTCTGCTGCTGACAGCCCCACTGTGGACAGCTGACTCAGTCCTGCGCAGCCCATCAGCCAGCTGCGCTTTCAGAGTTTGGATCTCAGTGCTTTGCTGCTCCTGCTTGGCCTGCATCTGCTGCAGCTGCTGCTTCACTGCTGCCACCTTTTCCTGCAGAATACAGTTGGGTTCAGCAATGCAATAGACCCTTTTGGACCCATCTTTTGTAAGGTAGACTGGATTTCAATCTAGATACAAGCTGTTTTGACCAAGCCTGTCAGTCAACGCTGCTCCTGCAGGCTGCAGCCTCACTCATGGATCCTGCCTGAGCAACTTATTTATGCTCTTTTGTCATTCCATTGGCAACCTGCTGGAGTTTGCTGTTGCAAGCTGAATATTTGACTTGGGTGTCAGCCTTGCAGTCGGTGTAACATATTGTACGTGGAGACAGACCTGCAGCTCCTGCTTTGCGAGAAGATGCTCTGACAGGCTCCTCTTGGAGGCGTTATGCAGGTTGGCCTCGACCTGGAACTTGCGCATGAGCTGGGCATACTCCCGGTTGCGTGCGTCCACTGCGCTCACCCAGTAGTTCACCAATGCCCCACCCTACATACAACTGATTGTGACTGGGCATAGGGATGAAGACAAGTGGCAGAACCTTCAGTGATGCTATTAAACCTGTTGAGGACATTAGCCATGGCAAGGCAAGGGAAATGGAATGACATGCCACTTAGCTGCGTCTGCTGTGTGCCAATGCAAAGCTATCAGATGAAGCTCTCCCACACTGTGCTGCTGAGGCTTGTTACAGCTCACACCAGAGAGCTGTGTTTGCAAACTATGCATCCTACTATGGTCACACCAGACTATTCACGTGCAAGTTGGGTAACTCAGAAGAAGAGGCTCGCCAATACCCTTTTGGGGGCCATACATCATATGCTCAAGCCATGATGACCTATTGGCATCACAGATCAGCAGCAGAGCAAGCAAAACTGGTAACTGGCATGTTTCAGGCCAAAGAGGGCATCAGACTGACCTTGGCAGAGGGCGGGGCCATGCGCTTGGCAATCTGCTCCAGCTCAGTTTTGGTTAAGCCCAAATCGTTACGCAGGCTTAGGCGATCGTAATCTGTCTGCAGCCGGCTGACCTGCCCCACCAGCTTGTCACACCTCAGCTTCTGCACTCATGCACAGAGCTAAAGCTGGGAAGGACTCAGATGTCAACCTGCCGTGTGGCACCCTGTAAAGCTAAGAGGATTGCGTGTGAACTTACATGTCTGTCACAGTCCTATGGCAGAGATGCAATGATCGAGCCATTGTCTTTAGGCTGCCCTCAAAGGCAGGGCGTGCATCAAAGCGCCTCTGCCCTCGAGGAATCACTGTTGTGCTCAAGCTGTGTGCAAACCGACTTGAAGCAGAGCTGGCTTGCAATGACTGACAGAGACATCAATGTGGTCCTGGCTTCAGCTGCAGCAGTAAAGGTCACATGCTTTTGGATTGCATGCATGGCGTGGATATTTCTACTACTGTCACTGTTACTGTGTTACAGGTAGCACATCAACACGTATTTGAGGTGGTGGCAGGTCTCACATGACTGGAGCTCTGTTTGTCAATGCTTTGCTTGAGAGTCAGCACTTGCTTCCTCTTCTGCACTAAATCCTCCTCGATGACCTTTTGTGCTCTTTGATGCCTGCATGCCAAATCCATATTAACAAATAAAGCAGTTCAGGTTGTGTGACTGAACATATACTGTAAGATTGAAGCAGGTCTGCCCACATGCAGCAACTGAGCTGGCCACTGCCTTTGCGTGGCTAGTGGCAACAGCACTGACTAGGGCATCCATGCATGTACCTGGGGTGTTGCATGCGTAAACAACACAACAACAGCGTCGGGGCTGATCTTGACATCTGTTGTGGCAGTTGATGCAGTGCAACCCACATGCAACAACCGGACACGTCTCACATCAGCATGTGTTCTGGCTGGACCTGCCGTCAATCTGTCACTCATTCTGCTTTGTCACATCACTGCTGCAGCAGTGTCAATCTTTCAGAGCAAGCACAATGCAAGCTGATGTGCAGGCATGCAGTGACACATGCTGCATAGGCAATGCACAACTGGCTCACTGGTGTTGAATGCCTGCAATCTCTTCCTCCTGTGCAGCGCACAACTCACTTTGCTGCTTCAAGGCGTCCTGCGTCTGCCGCAGCTCCACCAAGTGCTGCTTCAGCTGCAGTACAATAAAGATTGCCATCTGGTGCTCATACAGATGCTCTAGTGTCTTGACGTGTTGGTCCTAGACTGTGTAGCGAGGGATGCACTTGCTAGACCAGACCATGCCGAGGGGACTGCTCTGATCAGCAAGAGCAGCGATGTGCATTATCAGATGCTACGGTAATTGCACAGCGCAACAGGTCACTGTTGGAGACAGTACTGGCAGCATACTTCAGCATCTCTCTTGGCTAGTGTTTCTGCAAGGGCTGTGACTGCTTCCTGGCTGTTGTCCCTGTTACACAAGCTGCTGTCAGATACAAACACAATTGGGCTGCAGCAGCAACATTTCTTCTTGAAACCCCGCAGGTCATGTTTTTGCTTTGCAGGAACAGGGCCTTTTCACTGTAAGGTTTGGTCGCGTACAGTGTGCTGATTGAAGTGTTTGTGCAGCTGGAAAGTACACGATGTGTGACAGGTCTTTGCATGTGCTGTGCAGGCATCAGAGCGCCAGGCCAGCACCATTGATCCCAAGCTGGGAGAGAGCTAATGCTTGCCTTGCAAGCCTCTGACTGGGGCTGGAATGACGTCCAAGTTGAAGCCCTTGAGCTGTACAGTGGTTGACAGTGCACCATAACTGCCGGCAGTTCTGTTGTGCACTGAAAAGCCATGCGGACGCAGTACCATGCTGGAGCCTAGGGCATCTGACTCGCTGGCAGCCACATCATATGTCTCTGCACCCATTGCAAATGATTTTCAAAGATGTTGCAATGCTTATTGTTGATGGTGCTTGGAATCTGTGCGTGCATATTCAGGACAGAAGCACAGAGCACTTACATTTCTGTTGACATGAGCGCTTGGCAAGTGTGAACTGCAGGGCTGTGTGTATGTGTGTGGAGCAGGCACAGCAGAGTGGGCATGCAGTTGAACTTTTTGCACAGTCTTGAGATGCTGCTTACTATTAGCTTGATCTGTTGGGTGCAAAGCGTGCACGACAGTTGCAAAGCATGAACAGCCATGTTCACCTGCTGGTGAGTCAACTGCTTGATCCAGCTCAACATTGACACTGAAGTCTTCAATCAGCAGCTGAAACTGCCGGATCAGCAGGTAAGCTAAGTGTCCTGCAGCAAAGGACTTCCATCCACCTCCTGCACATACACAACCTGCACCTTGAGGTCTACTGCACCTGCTGTTCTGACAGCAAAGTGTGAAGTTTGTCAGTACCACTCAATGCACAAGTGCAACAGGATGACTGACACCTGCTAGCTGAGAGCGCCCTGACTGTTCAGAGTACAGCTGCATGCCAAGCGCATGTCAGGAGCACTGCTCACCCTTTTTCCATGTCTCTTTGTGTCCCCACAAGATACCATCCACTGCCTTCAGCTTTGCAGCTGTGATGGCCTTTGCTGCCTTCTGTTGTGCCGTAGCAGCCACATCTTGAGGAACAGCCTGTAGCACGCTGGAGCTCAGAAATGCATGCACTCCCGGTTATTCCATGAGACAGGTGCAGTCTTGCAGTGGACAAGGCTGCTGTACACGTCATTAGAATAGGACAATTTGTGCATGCCAATGCAATACAGTCAAGAGTTCCAACAAAGTTTAGTGCTTACCTGAGGCAATGACCTTGTCTTCCCTCTCAAGGCCAGTCCTGACACAGTGACTGACATGGCTAGTCCCCGCCACCATGGCCATTCAATGAGCACATCCTTGACGCAGGCTGTGACACAGAAAAGGTCAGCCAGCTGCTAAGTGCAGGGAAGCAGCAGCAGCAGGTCAAGCTGAAGTTGTTGCTCACCACTTGTGCACATGAAAGGCAAGTCAGCAGCGTCCACAATGCTGGCCTTAAGCTTGAGCTGCTGTACTTGCAACAGACCTGCAGAAAGGATGAGACAGCCATGAGTCCTGCCATAAGCATGCTGTTAGGTCGAGCACACTAAGGCATAGCTGCATGGTTACCTTGCCAAACGCTGCAGCGTATGGTGGGAAGATCGGCTCCCTGCTCAAACCAGGGACTCAATATAAGGCTGAGTGCATAAGAGAAGCTAGCTTGAACTAATGAGAACCACCTGCAAGTTGGCAATACAGCTTCACGAGCATGTTGCAGAATCACAAATTGTGCCAATCTGGTGGTTGTCAAGCACTCACCACACAGAGGCAACAAGCGCTGTCACTGCCACACCAGCACCCCACCAGGCCAGTTGCTCCATTATAGCTAGACTTCTGTTAACGCTGGGATTCAATACACAGCCTTGGTGTCGTCTGTTTGCTGACGAATTCGCTTTCTTTGCTGAGAAAGGATCGAGATAGTATACAGCATATGTGCAGCGATGCTGCGCCTTCCTGCACAATGCAGCTTATCGGCACGTACAACCGCATGACGCGATTGTGAGCATGTTCAGCGTGCCGACAACATAGTGTCACACCATGGTGGACTGCCTATACAACCTCGCAAACGCAAACAGCATGGCTGATGGTCAACACCTGGTCAACACAGGGTGGGATCACTACCATGTACAATTTCATTCATTCGCTCAATCAGCCGGTTCGCAAACTTTAAACCCTGGCATCAGAGCGCAATCACAAGCAGCGCAGAGAGGGAGTTTGTTGGGCGCAAGGTTGTAACGTCACACAACTGCCGCCTCGACGCTATCACTTCATGAACAGCCGACGCCAGCTTGTGTAAAGCACGGTCTCCGTTGTGTCTTGCACGCTTTTGCAGTCTATCAGCACGCACCTGGATCATAGCAGTAAGGCTCCATGCCAGAGCCCTCCGTGGAGCCTCCAAAAGAGCCGCATCCGCAGTTTAAGGGCGTTTCGCAATCGCAATGCAACAAGATGTTGCAACATGCCCTCAACCGGGACCCCACTGTCAAGTTTATGGTCGACAAGATGAAGCAGGTGTAGTCACTGCTCATGCAGGATGATATGCATGGTGTGAATTTGTCATCACTCACTTATTTCTCTGGGGAAGCAGCGTTGATCAGTTTGCACAAAATTTGTGCTACAACTTTGCAACCGCTGACTTGCATAGCGCTTATTATAAGCCTTCTGGGCCGTCTCGTATGCGGCTTTAAGTATGACTTGCTGCGTTTCTGCTGACTGCTCATGTATCACCTCATTGTGCGAGTTGTGACATAGCTGCACTGGCGATGGCAGCAGTTGCAGCTTGAAGAACAACTGACTGCTTGCAATAAGCTGCAGGCTGGATGTGAGGCGCACAAAAGCTTTTTCCAAGTGGAGAACTGTGATGCCCAGGCTGGTGGTGGTTTCAGGCCACCTGATGGGGTATGCCTGACAATGCATTTTACTTGCCACACCTGTGCACGCAAGCTGCACATTTGCCCTCGTACATAATATTGAATTCTGGCAGCCTGATTGTAGGTGATACTTTGCCACAATCATCTCCTGAGTCAAAAAGAGGTCAATCATGCCCTGACGCATGAGCTCTTGCATGCATATGACCATTGCAGAGCAGCCAATGTGGACTGGCACAACTGCGAGCACCATGCCTGCAGCGAGATTCGAGCAGCCAGTCTTAGCGGTGACTGCAACTTCAAAGAGGAACTGTTGAGAGGAAACTATGGCATCAGAAAGCAGCATCAGATCTGTGTCAGACGACGCGCTGAGCTGTCACTGTCCATGAATCCTTCATGTCAAGGCTTGCGTGGCAGATTAGCAGTTGACAAAGTTTTTGATGCATGTTTGAAGGACACTGCTCCTTTTGATCGTATCCCTTAATATTTGAACACGCTTGCTCTATTCCTTTTATGATAGCCTCCTCCAGCAGCATAACCTCCGAGGCCACATGACTTTCATGTCACCTTTGGTTGAGGTGCAAGGTAACTCAAATACCAAGCATGTAATCTCTGTCATTACTACTTGTGTGTGTGTGTGTGTGTGTGTGTCATATTTGCACGTGTTCTACAGTCACTTGACAGTCAGGTGTTGCCCCAGTATACGTTAAAGAAGCATATGTGTTACAATTGTAAGGTAATTAACTTCATAGACGGTCCATGTCCTGAGATCTGCGGTATATGTAGTAAGTTGTATCAATACATAGGTATTTGCCATCACGTCAGTCAGGTATATCAAACGTCTTCAGTTTTGCACCCAGATGCATACATGCTATATAGTCTGCACTCTGTCAGGTAGACCCAAAATCTACCATCATTGCAAATCTGACACTAAGAAAACGTGCACAACCTTACACTTCGCATCATGACACCCCAACCACAAACAAATGCAACTTACCAGATTGTCATTGTTGTATATAAAAAAGAAAAATGCCTTCACCATGACACAGATGGCTTTGCCACCGCTGTGACCCTGAAGTCATCAGGCATGTTGTCTGTCCCTGTGCCGTTCATTGTGTCGGAGCTGACAAGACACTGTTTGCGTTGTACTGCTCTTGCACTTACTTGAGAAACAGATACAACAGAGCCACCAATGTGTATGTGGCGACAAGCAACACACCAAGAAGCCAGTTGGAGTTGCCATCTGAAGAGACAAAGAAGGCGTGGATAACTGCAAGAGTCAGCACCATTGTGGCGAACGGCTCAAAGTCCAGGTAGAACGGCAGGCCCATAATCCATGCTACAATGACCATGAAGGGGATCACAAAGATGGCAATCTGAATGGACGAGCCCAGAGCCACTCCAATTGCCAGATCCATCTTGTCTTTCATGGCCACAAAGACCGCAGTGATGTGCTCACAGGCATTGCCAGCAATTGGCAGAACGATCAACCCTAAAAAGGTCTCATTGAGCCCAGAGCTTTTGCTGACAGCCTCTATGGCGCCTGTCAGGAACCTGCATGCAACCAGGGCAGCCTTTATGCCCAAGCATGTTCAGCAAGGAGTTGAGAACAACAGATTGCACAGAGCTGGCCCTCACCAAATTGACTGTCAAGCATCAACAAGCTAACGATGCAAACAAAAAGGGCGGGCAGCAGGTTGCCCAATGCTGTCACATACACTGCATGACCAAAGTCATGGCACCCAACATGCTGCCATGGCACACTGGCATATTGCATGGTGCTGAAGTCCATCAGGGCTATGTGCAACTGTCTCAGGCTAGGGCTCAGAGCCTGTGTACACAGAGCTAAGAAGACATACTCTGAGTTTGTGGCTACAACCAGGGTAATGCATGTCAACATGGCCAGAGCCCCAAACAGGGACAAGGCTGGAGCCTCATCACCACCCCCCTCAGCCAGCTCATCAGCATGGGTCTTCAGCTGGAAGAACAAGTAGCAAAGGTACCTGCAAGTCAAAGATCTGAGTGCTGGGTTGAATCTCACAGGCCCCCAGTTGTGGGGGGGACCCAAGTCCACGCTTTGTGGTACATGCTGAGGTGTACACCTGAGCGATCAAGTATATGTGTTGAGCGAAATGACCCGTGACTTAAGCATTTCTGTAAAGATGCTTGCTAGCTTCACTACTCCGTGAACAAGGCCAGACTAAAAGTATGGGTGTACAAAACTATGTAAGTCATACTGACAGATGTACCAGCTGTTGCTGAGTAGCGTGTTTGGTTAAGCCTTTGACGCGCTCACGCATGTTGTTGACTGGTGTGACATACACAAAACCCAAGATGAGGGCTGTGGCATGGCTCATGTTGGCAACAGCTCACGCATGTTGCTGAGTGGTGTGACTTACACAAAACCCAAGATGAGGGCTGTGGCATGGCTCATGTTGGCAACAGCACCATCTGTCATTTCAGGCAAAACGTCATTTTCCCCGTGGACTGGGAAGAACCTCTTGGCAGCTGTGGGAATGACCAGCCCAATGCAAGCCAGCAGCAGCAGAGAACAACACGCTTTGTTGAGCATGGTGTTGAAGGTCTGGTGCTTGTGTTTGGCCCCGCCCAGCAGGAAGCAACAACCTGCAGCAAAGTGTATGTTGTTGCTGTCATAGAGATCAAAAAGTTGAGTCATACATGCACACATGAAGAAGCATTCACGTTGGGCAGAATGATTTGAAATACACAAAGGTACCAAATGCTTTGCAGTCTGCTACATGTCAAGTGGTGCTGGATGCGCTGCAGCAAGGCCAGGCATGTCAATGTCTGAAGGACAAATGAATTACCTAGAACCAGCAGCAAGTTGGACAGGATTGAACCAATCAAGGATGCCGCAATGACCACATACAGCCCCTTAGTCAATGCTGCAATGGACAGGATCAGCTCCACGACGTTGCCAAATGTGGCATTGAGCAAGCCACCAATAGTGCTTCCAAATCGCACTGCAAGATCCTCTGTGACTTCTCCAAGCAGCAAAGCCAAGGGAATGAGGGCAGCAAAGTTGAGGAGAAAGACCGCAACAGGGCTCCAGTGCAAGAAATGGGCTAGAATTCCCAGGGGGGCTGTGACTAGCAATATGTTGAGCCAACTGGACATGACCAGGCTGTATATTGCTGATGCATCAGTCTTGAAAGAGAACCAGCCTGCATGTCACCATACACCCCACCTGCCATTATTGCAGCACAAGTGCATGCATTAGACTCATCAGTTGCAAGGCCATGCAATCATGCTACCAGCCTGCACTTGGACCTGCAGCAAACATCTGTGATGCCCATATCATTTACATGAGCATGAGCATGACATTCACTCCCTGAGAATTGATGGTAAGCTGCTGCAGTGCAGACCAAAGCCAAAGAGGTCGCCGTCGCTGCAACCTCTTGACATAAATTGTGGTGTATGCTCATGCATGATTTTCAGGCCATGAATGCAATTGGTCATGCTGCAGGCCAAAATCACAGCGTATGGTATCACTTTCATTGCAGCCTTTGGTGCTAGGAGATTTGCTCGGTGCATGGCTCACAGTCTGTGCTCAGTCTGTGGCCCATCATGCAGGGGTTATGTATAGCATTTGGTCATGCGGCAGCCCATGGCCTTACAGGCTGGCATCAATTTTCATTCCAGCTTTAATCGCTACAATCTTCCTCAGTACATGACTCGCAATGAGCTCATTACAGGGGCCACAATGCTAGATAATGAATGCAGGTCGTCACATTGCAGGCCACCACATTTGTGATGATCAGAACAAGCCTGTCGGGACAGAACTGACTTGCGTCACATGCACCTGATACGTCTGTCGGCTAACCCCATGTTGTCACTTGTTATTAATATTGCCATCAATTATTATCATTGATATTATTACTATTATCATTATTATCATTATTATCATTATTGTTATTACAATTATTATTATCATTATTGTTCTTATTATCATTATTATCATTTATGTTACTATTATATTATTATTGTTATTATTATTATTACGGTGCAGGCCAAAGCTACAGAGGATGGCTTGGTGTTCATCTCAGCCTTTGATGACCCCTGGATAGTGGCCGGCACCGGCACCATGGGTCTAGAGATCTTGCGTAACTGCACAGCCCAGCACCTGAAGCGCTTGCATGCCATCTTTGTGCCAGTGGGCGGCGGCGGCATGCTTGCTGGCATTGCATCATACGTCAAGGCAGTCAATCCTGGCATCAAGGTGTATGGTGTTGAGCCCACAGGTGGGATACTCCCTTTTTGGTCAGCATGTGGGAGTCATCTTGTGTGAGTCAGCTTGTGTGAGTCAGCATGTGTGAGTCAGCATGTGTGAGGATTTTAGTCAGCATGTCTTAGTCAGCATGTTGGTCTCAGACCATCCCTTCCATGTCCCGCAATGATTGTGTGTATAGCAAACCGCCTGTACTTCTGTATCCGGCTTGTTGCCCTCTAAGATCAACAAGCACATAAGTGCTGCAAAGTGCTGGACAAAGCATGTGCTACCTCACATGCTGTCCAAAGCGTGTGGTCTCCAATGCCTTTGCCATCTTTGCATGTGCCAGCCATGCTCATAGCAAAACCAATGCTGTCAGCATTGTCTCTGTTTTTGCCGGTTGTCAAAAACAGCGCCACCAGCTTTTTGATAGCATGTCGGCCAAAGTGCCAGAATGTCCAACTGAGTCATCTTTTCATGCAAGCTAGCAGGACTGCAAGGCTTGCCTGAATACTTAATATGTGATTGTGTATCTACCAGCAGCTGCATTCTTAGCAACTAAGTGTTGTTTCAAGCATCATACATACTAAAGGCAAATTAAATGTACCATGCAAACCACTTGAGACAGGCAAACACACTGAACAACACATACTAAATGTACACTGTATGTTTGCGCCATACAGGAGCAAATGGCATGGCTATCTCTCTCAAGAAAGGTCATAGAGTAAAGCTTGAGCATGTTGATGTCTTTGCTGATGGTGTTGCCATCAAGCAGCCAGGTGCAGAATGCTTCAACCTGTGTCGAGAGCTGTGTGATGGAATCCTGTTGGTCAACAATGCATCCACAAGCGCTGCAGTCAAGGATGTCTTCAACGAGACCAGGGCCATTCTGGAGCCTGCAGGGGCTGTTGCCCTGGCTGGGGCCAGGGACTATCTGCAGACAAGGCCTCATATCAAGGTCAGCAGATTTTGGAACTGCCCTGCTGACTAAACCTTGCTTGGCCTGATTTTGTGTTGCCAGGGACAACATCAGCGTGTCTCAAGTGACACACGTACACTAACAGCTGCAGAAGCAGATCAGTCTTGACTGTAGCACGACTTTGGGTTGGAGCAAATTATTTTCTCCTGTCTCTGGTCATGTCATTGTGGTCATGTGCAGCCTGGTGCCGCAAACATGGCACCAGTATCCTCTTGCATGATAAAGTTCAGATCTTGTGTTATTGCTGCATTCCATTCCAGTCTTGATTTCAGCCTGGCTGCAGACTGACAGAGCTAGGGTGCAAAGCAAAGCACTTGCACTTTGACACTCAATGTCATTTCCCTGCCTCGCCACACTCCACCACACGGGGCTTGCATGTACATCAAGCATACCCATTCTACATGTTCCAGGGTGAGTGTGTGGTTGCAATCACCAGTGGCAGCAACATCAACTTTGAGAGGTTACGCCTGGTGGCAGAACTGGCAGAGCTAGGGTCCAACGCTGAACACATGCTGGCTAGTACCATCAGTGGCGCCCCAGGCTCCCTGCAAGCCTTTGTGGAAACCGCCACCACCAACAAGGAAAATATCACTGAGCTGCGTCACAGGTGTGATACCAGACCTTAGACTGCATTTTACATTAATGTTTCTTGTTTGCGTCAGATTTGGCGAGGCCGTGCGCCAGTGTAGCGTATCAGGCATGTTGGACGGCCCTAGGTAAGGTGCCGAAGCAGCAAAAAGTCGTTCGAAAAGTGCAAAACTCTTCCAGCTGGGCTCGAAGCAGCGACCTTGCGGTTAACAGCCGCACGCTCTAGCCAGCTGAGCTATGGAAGACGTTTCAGTTTCCGATGATTTGCTTGTGCCGAAACCGATTTTCCTGCTTGTATATCTTTTGCTGGACTCGAATTACAAGTATGATCAGCCAGCATAAATGCCTTTCTTGATGTTCACTTGAGCTGCTTTAGGATGCCACTAGTGTTTAGCCTTCAGAATGTATTCACCCAAATACTGAGCAACAGAACACTGAAGGACATACATTGTGGCTGTTCAGATCCTTGCCAGTGCCAGTGCTTGAACAACATGAGCAGCGCACTATATCATTGCTCATCATGTATCTGTCTGTACCTCCACACAAGCTATCCTAGTGAAACACACGTCAGCTGTGCCTTGCTGCCTGCTGCAAGCTTTGCCTGACATGCAGACATTTGGAAGATCGCAACAACCATGTGCTCTGGAGTGTGGGTGTTGAGCGCACCTCAGAAATCGGAGACCTTCTTGACAGACTGCAAGCAGCAGACATGCCGACCAAGGACATTTCTGGCATTGAGGCTGTACAGGTATGCATGGCCACTGAAACAAGATGCTGACTGGATGCATGAATATGCTTGTGGTTGAGTGGCATAGGTGTGCTGGTAAGCAAACAGCTACACAGATTGCATAGTTTTCGCTGCATAAAAAGCTTGACTGAAATATGTATTACGCTGGCATCTGAGCAGGAGCGTATCTGCAATGCGCTGAGTGTACATGAATGAAAACGCCAATGCTGTTGAAAGGAAGCATGTTTGTTTGATACAGCTGTGGTGTTACATGTTTTGCAGACAGTACCAGTTACACTGTGCGTTTTGCTGCTACAAGTGTTCAATACACACACCCCAAAGGTGCTTCTTGAAGTCTCTGCATCTTGTCTGCAAATGCCAATTCTGCACTGGATCATGCGGCAGAGCCAGTGACAGACAGCAGCAGCACAGGGCTTTCTGTGTAGCAGCTATTGTGTGTGCTGACAGGTGCATCTGCGGCATGTGGTTGGAGGAAGAGCAAGGGGTTCACAGGAGATGCCAGACGAGAAGCTATACTCAGTGTCCATCCCTGAGAGGCGAGGGGCTATCAGGCAGCTGCTAAGGGCCCTCAGCCCTGTCTGGAACATCACCTTGCTGCACTACAGGAAGACAGGCAAGCGGCGGTCATACAGACAGTTGACAACCTTGCAATTGTGCTTGAAGCTGGCCCCAACATCCCTTATTGGAAGCTGGGCTTCGACATGAATGGCTGTGTAGATGCAGCGCTCAATCGCTTTGCTCTGCACTGCAATACTGTCAGACACATGCAGCTCTGACCATGCAGTCTTTCACTTTCCTGCTGTTGCTGTGCAACCAGGCATCTTACCAACACTTGAGTGACACCACATGCAGTTACTTATCATGCTATGCTGAGTGTGCAGGAGCTAGATCTTCCCCAGTCTTGCTGGGAGTCCAAGTGCCAGCTGGCAAACAGGATGAGTTCACTGCTGCCGTTGAGGAACTTACCAAAGTGGATGCTTACACCTTTGCTGCATTGAATGACGAGGCATGCAGTGCCTTCGAGATGTTTCTGCAGTGAAGCTCAGGGTGAAACTAGCAGTGATGATTTGGTGTGATAACTGTCGAGGAGATGCTTGCAGCAGTCTAGCGTTTGATTGCATTGTCTTGACCAGGGGTGTGAGACGCAATTTGCTTCTCAAGCCATTGTACAACACTGCAGAGTTTCGTTGAGCACATGCTTCAAGTCTGTTGCAAAGCTTACAGCGTGATCAAGATAATGCACTGGCTGTATGGTTTGAGCAATCCAGATGAAAAAGTATGACGCTATTTGTTGTACTCGTAGAAAACAACACTGCTTCACTGATTTGAAAACTAACGCTTGAATGCGCCCCGCTCTGTGTCTTTATCATTGTAATACTTGCGGCGACCGATACGATCTTGCAGAGTGGCCCCTTCACCAGTGGCACCATAAACAGTCTTATGAGCCTGCTTCAAGAAAGCTGCAGCAGACCCACTACCCTGATTTGCTTGCTCCGACACTTCAGCTGCATCCTTGTGCTTCTCAGCAGACAAGCGGTGCCATCTCGCATCATCATGCACTTCTGCATTGCCCTGCATCTCAGCCAGCCGTCTTGCCTTCTCTTCCTCAGTCAGCCTGCCAGTCCTGCAGTACTTGACACAGATCAGCAGCAGAAACTGCACAATGCATGTCCAGTTAAAATTTGCAGAGCCAGATGCTGCTCAGAGTCAGGAAGGCATGACAGCTGCCACATTGAGCATGCTGGATTTCATGATGCCCTGTATGCTACGTGCGTTGAGCCAGTGCCATGCAAAGGGCGACCAGACAACAGAGATTGACTCACTTGTACTCCTGCCTCTGGTATTTCTGGGCTGCCTTCTCTCGCTCTTCACGTGCCTTCAGCTTTGCAGCATCATCCAGTCGCTTACGGGTAGCCTCAGCAGCATCACGCCTGCAGGCAGCAAAGTTGCTGAGACCCATCAAGCGTGACACTATGTCAAACTTATTGCCATCATTGATGGCCTCACAGTGAGTATCCCCAACATGGTTGACAGGTGCTCCAAGACAGCAGGACAAACAAGGCCGGCTGCAGAGTGATGAATCCGCTGACATGCGCGAGGTCAGGAAAGCTTTGAAGAACAAGCACAGCCTCAGATGCCTAGCATCCAGCTTGCAGCTGTCAGAATAACACATAGGCAGTTGTTGCGCAGGACCTGTACTCTCCTAGGACTAATTTGTTTTTGAGATGGGTGCTAGACGTTACTGGATGACTACACAGGCAAGGAGGAAGCACCTGTCACGAGCTTGAAGCTCCTCTGGAGCAGTCTCTCCCCAGGACAATCCATACTGAGTGCCACCCTGCCTATCATGAACTTTGCCGTTACTTGGCTGGTGACCATTGGCCTCACCATCAATGTGATGGCGTGACGATACCCTCGCTGACTCTGTCAATGTAACATCATGTTGCCGTCTGTCATGCTGACTGGAATGGTGCCTGTCGCTGTAGCTATCCCTATGCGCTCTTCCATTGTCTCTGTGCCTATCATGGTCTGGCTGTGACGGCCGCTCAGGTGAGTGCAGCCTCCTCTGCTTGTGGACATGTGAGCTGTCATGCATGTGCCCATTGTGAGTGCTGTCCCTTGCATGTCTGTCTGAGCCATGTCCGACATCTCTGTCCCTTGTATGCCTGTGATCTGAGTCACGATACCCAGGGGCAGGGTGATGTCTGGCTGATGCAGCAATGGCAACACTATGAGGGCCAACACCTTTGGCTGCTAGTGCTGCCTCCATCTGGCTGGCTGCACGCTTCTTGTCTTTTTTGGCCTCCTTGCTGGCTTTCTTCTCAGCCTTTTTTGCAGCCTTTTCCTGAGCACTACTCTGCTTCAGCTTGGCGACCTGCAGCATGATGACAGAGTAGAGATGAGATTGCAAGCTGGCAGTTCGTTGCTGAGTACACACATCAGCTGCAAGCAGGTGCATTGGTGGGTTGCTCACACCAGTGTACGACAAAGTTTCAGAGTTGTGTGCAAGCGCAAGTAAATGTTACAAGACAATATGGTAGTGGCAGACACAAGCAGGCTTCCTGAACCGTTTGATATGTTGACAACTTCTGGAGTGAACAACAGGGAATGTAGCTGCTGGCAAATGTTACCTCAGCTTTGATGTGATCCATTTTCACAGGATTCGCTACAATGGCTTTGCGTGCTGTCTGCTCCTGCTGCCTGATCTGCAACAGCAGTGAAGTGATGAACAAACCATCGTGGGCACTGTCAAAAAGCATCAGCATCATCAGGGCTACATTTTGAGTTTATGCCGCTGGGGTTTTGAAACACATGACTCACCGCAAACAAAGGATCACTATGTAGACGAGCCCAAGTCTCGTTTGCTGATGCTGGTGTGTCCTCTGAGTAGAATGTAGGAAGCAGCACTGCTTGCTGTGCCTATGACCACCAAACAAGTGTGTGTCAATATATACAGGCAAATGGACTATATTGTTTTGAACAGCTGGGGGCTTCATGGTACAAACTTTCAAGATAGGAACCTGAAGATGCAAATAGGTTATAGAATGTTCCCTCACCCTGTTCAGCTCTGTGGTCTCTTCCAGCTGCACAGGTTTTCCAGACATCATGGCTTCCTCAGTGCGCTGATCTGCCTCTTGCTTGGCAAGCATGCCGCCTTGATACATCCAGTCCAGACGGTCTGACCGACTGCAAGCACGTCAACATAGCTTGTGAACATAGCAATGCCTGCCGAGACGATCAGGAACGTGGGACACGACAAAAGTGTAGACGAATATGCAAGCACAACTTACACTTTGTGTCCAGCTGCAGCTGCGATCATCTCAAGCTCCTCCTTCTGCCTCTCGTCAGCAATTTGTTTTCGGATGTCCTCGAGCTTGCTCTGCTCTTTAGCACGCTCCTCCTCTTTCTTCCACACTTTTTCCTGGTTGTCCATCCTTCCAGGGTGCCATGTCTTCTTGTTTAGAAATCCTAGACCTCCACCCATGTTGGAGTGCGATCTGCCAAATCTGTGACGGCCCTGGGATAAACGATAACAACAACAACAACAACAACAACACCACGATGTCTCTGCACGTTCATATGCAGCAAACCTGTTGCCCTGCTGCTTTGTGACTAATAGGTCACGCCCATACTTCACGAAATAACCTAAGGTCAGTCATTAGGCTAATTTCACTCTGCCCATACAATGACATGTATATTTCCTTAGTGGTATGATATGTATATTTGCCTGATTGCCAATGGATTTCAGGATTACTTTATAGGATTTGTCAGACTATGTCATCAAGCATAGGGTATGTGACATTGTAATTGTCTTACATATTATATAACAGCCTCGGTGCTGGCACTCTTATTTGAAGATATCGATATCTTTTTGAGATCAAAAAACGATCACAATCTGTCTAGCTAATTTGGTCCTAAAGCACCCATCGTAACTAGCTTTTCAAGCCCAGTTGCCATTCCAGTACTTTGTACGGTATCAATAGCCTCGTCCTACTCGTTCCTAGCTGAACCCCCACGCATGTGACTCTCCCTGTTGTTGGCCATTGCTTGTCTGTGACACGTTGATTGACAGTAAGCAGAGGTTTGAGAGTGTGTCACAAGTCTGCCGTGACACACCTCTTAGTGAAACAATGCTTGAAAGACATGAAATCACGATCAAAACTATATGTCTGCCAGCCTAGCAAGATTGCGTCCATCCAACATCCTTGGTACTTAAGCCTAACACTTGTTATCAAACGATACACACAAGACCTCAAGGGTATTTTCGCTGTATGGCATCAATCTCAAGTGTTCATGCCGGCAGTTTCAAGGCATCAAAGCAGCTTGGGCTTTGTATATCTCAGTAAATGCTTGGAAAGACTCATGTCAACGCATTTCTTGCATTCGACGTGAGTCTTTCCATGCATTTACCGAGATATACAAAGCCCAAGCCGCTTTGATGCCTTGCAGGCATGAATTACACAGTGGACTGATGCTGACCAAGGCATAAAAGATCCGTACTTTATCGATGTGTTTGCTCTCTTCTACAAGCCCTTGCCTCCGACTGACAAGACCAATGACATCCTGAACTTGGGCAGCAGACAGTATCGTCACTACGACCAGCAGCACACAAAGTTGTACAATGAACGGGACAGCTGCAATATCTGCCATGCGTGCTTCTTGTACCAGCTTTCTGTACTCCACCTCAAAGGCTGCCACACCAATTCCCTTTCGAACTGCCTTGCAAACAAGCCTGCCTGCCTGGCGGCATGCGATGTCCACTTTGTCACAGCTTGATGATGACAAACCTTGTGAGGCTTTCTGCTCAAGTGTTGAGAATTATCTCACATCGCAATAATACGATGGCCACCCCCACAAATGGGAGGAGCAGTAGTTGTTTTGCGACAACAGGCCCGTTGAGGACGGTGGAGCGCTGTGGCCTCTTGTTGACCGGGCTTCGCTGTGAGCACCCAACATCTTGTCAAACCAGAATAACTGCGACGTGCTAGCGATGCGACTCACTTGATCGTGGCCTTTTGCGAGGCATACGTGGCGTCCACTGTTAATCTGCCTGAAACACAGCACCTGTGATGAGTAGCCTCAACTTGACAGCGCATGTCCTCGCTCGCTAGATGCTTGCATCTACCTGACTACATTGCGGCGTGTGGAGAGGCGCAGACCGCTCAAACAGCGCTGAGCTACCAAGGTTGTGCTTGTTGATAGCAACTTTGCCATTTTTAACGCTGACAGCCGCCAGTTTCCCGATATGATCTAGCCAAATATGGTTTTCCAGAGCAAGACGCGTTGCATCGAATCTGCAGACGGTGCTGAACGGTGCTGGGCCTAGTGAACTATTCTCTTGGAAAGGTACGAGCCACTACGCACAACGACGTTATTGATACGCAGCGCGTGATTGGCACACAGCGTGCAACTGTCAGATCATGCCACCGCCTAGCTGACCACCTAGTGTTCATTATAGCGCAGACCGAGGCACACACGTCGCACTTCGATTGAAGCTCCTTCGAGGTTTAAGGTCATAGACGTCCAGAAGCTGTATCAACAATAGCCTTGCACACAGACTAGAGTGGGGCACAAGAACCTTCCGGAGCAGCCTCTTCTGTGCAAAAAGCGCAGCTTGGCCCTGCAGGGCAACATCACAGTCGGACCTTGCAAGTTCCCAGCAAGTACTGACACATTGTGCCAGACATAGAAGCAAACACACATACCACACGAAACGAAAACGTGTTACTTCTGCATTGCAGTCAATTTCCAAACCATACTCGTTGGCTACACGATTTAAATTGATATAAGCTTGATCTGATTATAACAAAGTCACGTTCACGCAAGACTGTGAATACACATATGTGCTTGTCAAAGTGCGTATCCAAAAGTCTGATGACCAAAGAGAGGGCTGTAAGTTGTAGCTGTTACAGCTGCTTCTACAGCTTCAAGGCATCCCAAAAGCTCAGCATCACACCCGCTGGCAAGGTGTGCAGGTTTGCACCAGGTGAGCACAAAGCTCTCTTGCAAGATATTGCTCTGGGCAAGAAACGCTTTCGCCCAAGTCAAGATCGCGCCTCCCTGGCAAAAATGGCAGTATGTGCCCACTCAAACAAGCCAGCACCTGGTGCATTTAAAGCGCACTTGAGACGTATTGCTTTGGGCAAGACAGTTCACAACAAGACAGGCAAATGTATCAAAAAACACATTGTCTTGGGAAAGGGTGGAAATGTACTATCATGCAAGGAGCCACTCAATATGCTGGTGTTGTCAGTGAAATAAAGGCAATGACTTTGACATAGGTGAGCATAGCGTGCTCAAGAAGTAGACATGACACAGATTCAAGACATGCAGATCAAAATATACATTGCATGCAAGCTGCAGAGGCCCACATGCCATGAAACCAAAAGAAACTTTGCAAGAAATCTGGTGAAGCACAAGTGAAAGGATGCCAACAAACAACAGCGTGTACATGGATGCGATGAAGGACAAATGCAATGTGTCATGAGCAACACGGGACCAAGCATATGGCATACTAGGAGATATGTATTGGACGGCAATGAGCTGGAGCACACAAGAATCAATTGTCATCAAGTCTAGTATCAGAATGACTGCACTGTTACTCGTTTGATTGTGATAGGCAACTCAGCTGGTGTGTGTCTCACAAAGCATCAAGCAGGCTGATGTAGCTAGCGATGCGACTTGCTGCATGCATTGGGACAATAATACTTGTGTTGTGTTTGATCAAGCAAACAGGGAGCAGTGATAATGTAAAGGACTTTGTTGATGAGCTTGTTTATAGGTCATGCCCTAGCAATGTTTTCCAAATGTCGTTGTGCACTTCATCTGGCCTAGGCACACACACAGAGACACAGAGCTTTGCACAGAGACACAGAGCAGGCCTGCGCACACACACAGAGACACAGAGCTTTGCAAGCTTGAAACACCTACTTCGAAGAATTCTTTGGAAGGAACTTTTTCACTCGTGACAGCATATTGTTGTCTCCGTCAACTTGTAACCATGTGACGAAGCATTAGATATGTGAGCAAGTACGTAATGAACAGCGCTGCTAGCACTTTGCATGATTGATATATGCATATTACATCGCATCGGCTGCGATGTTGAATGTTGGACAGCTTTATTGGGTTTAGAGTCTCATGCGAAATGCGTTGACCGGGATTTGAGTGAGATGAATATATAGATTATATAATGTACTTGATCAGATTGATTCTAGAATACTCGTGTAGATTCCTGAAGGTCTAAAAAGTCCTCTTGTCAAGCCTGTTGTAGAAGAATCCTGTGAGTCCCTATGAATAGTTTGGGATCTCAACAAGTCAGTCTAACATTCTCACGTTCTCAGACAAGTAGCTATCTGCTGCTGTCACACCTTGTAACTACCTCGGTTCCGACTTTACCCGTGTGCGCTCCCTGCATTGCATTGCATTTATACGCACTTGCACGGTGACGCCTGTGAGCGTCACAACCATTCTATTCTGTCAAAATGCGCAATCCTTGCATGCGCTTTTGTCACAGGAACCATTGTAGCCTCCCATGCAATGCTCTTACAGCATGTCACAGCCAGATACGTGCATACATGCATACAAACCTGCATGACTGATGCGCAGCTGGTGCAAATGCTGAACTTTCATTTTTTGATCTTTTCTACATAGAGCCTACTGCAGATTGCTTTCATTGACGCTGGGGCTTGCCAAGTTGGGCATCAATACACAGCCTAATATGCCTGGAGTACAGAGATCATCCACACAACGATTAGGCAATGTCTTCATGAATGGTTTGCACAACATAGATGCATGCTTTGGTCACGCAGCAAACAAGTGTCTGCAGCAAAGAACTCAAAGCCTGCACCATGTCGTCAAATACCCTGAACTTGCCAGCACTTGGCAACAGATGACTTGCTGTGCGTGGCATCTGATCAAATGTCGCAAGGCACACAGTACAGACCGATGATGCAGGAAGTCAGCATCTCTAGCGCTGCAACTGTGACTCGTTACCTCATGTACTCTTGTGGTGCAGGCACCAGTCATGGCCACCTTCCGGTTATTTCTGACAACTAATATAAATTGCACACTGCAGTGCATGCTCATAGGTATGCGCGTGGACACTAGGCTGGATACGATTCGACATTTTACAGCCTTTGCCACTTTCATTGAACGTACGACGTCCTCTACCAATGGGCGACAGACTGCGTTGCAAATTTATCGCTGCAGGCCCTGCTGAGCAGCGGACATGCATGCAAATTGGACAGACAGCCCAAGAATTCAAAGCGTCGACCCGAGAGGTCGACCTTATCTAAAATTAGAACATTGCGTGCAGGAGTTTGCATGCCATGCCTGCAATTGCACACCATCATGAGACTAACCTGGGCGGGCTTTGCAGCGTACTGTTGCAGCATGCGCATCTTGTTATTCAATTGCGAAATAGACTCGTGACCTGCTAACTGGCTCAAGTCACCTCCAAAGCGACTGTTGACCGAGCGTCAAGTTGCCTGTCTCACACCAAATCCTATCTGCGCATCAAGTGCCGACGAAACATTCCTGTAGCTGTGACACAACATCTCGCCCGTTATCAGCAGAGAGTCCAGGCCGCAGGCCGCAAGTGAGACGTGCATGCACCGTTAATAGTGGTCTAGCAAGGTACACCGCCGACCTGAGCGTCACCTTCACAATAATGCGATGCAATTTGTAGGGCACCCTTTACAAACCTGCCCTTGTATGCAGTTTGCAGGTTTTGGGTCGTCTGCTCAAAACGTTGCATTCGGCAGCAGCCTATGAGATTGGTCACCAGCTGGGTCCAATCCAGCCAACTCTGTCCAAATCCTTTCAATTCGACATCCTCCGGCAGCAGACAGCGACAGTTCCCTACCCACTGTCGTCGGCACCTGCATTGCATCCACTCACAAGCCCTTGCCGTCCAGCCAAACAGGCGGCACAGCCCAAAACCACCATTGGCTAGCAGGCCTAGGCAGCACCTTGTGTGTGCTGCACATGCATCAGACAGCGCCCTTCACCATGCACACGACCATGCACCTGACCCAACTTCTGCCAGACATCGTCTCAGTCCACTCATTCCAGTCTGGCAGAAGTCAAAGCATGACTCAGACATCACGCAGCTAGCAGTTCCTGCCCTCTTTTCCCTCCTCTTGGACCCAGTCATGTCTCTCATAGACTGCGCTATCATTGGCAGGCTAGGTGCAGACTCTCTGGCAGCCACAGGCGCCAGCATCAGCATTTTCAGCTTAGCTGGACTGCTAGTCAGCTTTCTGTCGTATGTTACAGTCCCTGCAGTGGCAGAAGCTTCAGCTCAAGGAGATCAATCAGAGGTTAGCAAAGTGATCTCAACAGGAGTTTGGATTGCGGTTGTGGCAGGAGTCATGATAACAGGTTTCATCATTGCTGTTGGGCCGCTCATCCTGGGATCAATGAACCTGGAAGCAGCTGTGGTTGAGAAGGCTGGGGGGTATGTTTGGGCCAGAGCCTTGGGGTCCATTGGGTATCTGCTGGTGCTTGTGGGCTCTGGAAGCTTTCGAGGCATGCAGGTGTGGTGTGCTTGTATGTATCACACAGCTCAAGCTATTCTTTTCTTTGGATGTGAGTCAGCATAGCATTGCTAAAGGCCATACGCAGCAGCTACCATGTCGGCCAAATCATGCACCCAGACCTCTGCATACTTTGGACACTGCATGTTGCAGTGTTGCAGATATAGCTTAGCCTGTCATGTCAGCTTCTTGAGAGGTCAGCTTGGGCATGAAATGCTGTTGCGTGTGCATTTGCCTTGTGCATTTTCCTGCCTGATCAGAGCCAATGTGTGTATCTGTAATGTCAACAGCCATATCAAAGATAGCATAGACATCTGCATCTGCATCTTGTTTGCTTGTCAGAGGTTCCCTGAGGTTCCAAAGCCAAGTGTCTCAAAGTGCTCGCTATAACTAGCCAGCAGCTGAAGGCATGGATCATTTCCTGCAGGACACACTCACACCTGCCATCGCATCTCTGGCAGCAGTGGTTACCAATTTTTCACTGGACATCATCTTTGTATTTGGCATGGGCTGGGGCATTACGGGCGCAGGCGCAGCAACCTCCATTGGCATGTTTGTCAATGCAGCAGTGCTGTACTACAGAATCGTCCAGAAGAAGCTGTTGAAGCCATCTCACCTGCTGCACCCCCCCTCCTGGGAGAGGCTCAGACCCATGCTGCGCACAGGGGTGGCCCTCCAGATCAGGAATGGTTTCCTGTGGTTTGTGAGCTTTTTGGGGGCCAGAATGGCTGCAGAGATGGGCACTGTGACCATGGCCGCGCATGAGATCATTCGCCAGATGTGGGTTTTCTCACTGCAAGGCTTCGCAGCCATCAACGTGACGGCGCAGTCGCTGCTTGCGACGCATCTGGGAAATGATGATCCCAACTCAGCACGGGAGGTGCTGCAGAGACTGATCCAGATTGCCTTGGTTGCTGGCACAATCATTGCGCTAGCATTGGCACTGCCCAGAGACAAGCTACCATTGCTTTTCAGCAGTGATCTGCAGGTCGTGGAGAAAGTGCGTCATGTCATGCCTTTAGTAGTCGTCATGCTGCCAATAGATGCTGTTGAGAGGACACTCGAAGGAGGGCTGTTGGGCTGTCAACAAACTGACTTCATAGCTAGGAACACCTTGGTGAGTGCAGCAGCTTGTTTGACCAGTCTGTTTGTTGTACACAAGCTCAAGCTAGGTTTCTCAGCTGTGTGGGTCGCTACCAAGGTCTTAATTGTTGTTCGTTTCCTTGGGGGCTTTCGCCGTTTTACAATTCCCTCTTCCCCAATTGGCGACTTGCGCAAATCTGAGCCCTGAGTTCATGAAGCGATGTTAAAACTGCTTCTGATCAATAAGTTTTGCGGTGGGATCTTTTACTTTCTTTGGTTATTTCATGCCTGTTTCCCAGCTTGTATCAACAGCTCTGACTGTCATCACAATGCTTGCACACATGATAATGTTGACAAAATTTTGACATGCATATGCAGGGTTGTCTCCAAACCATGTTTTTCAGAGATGTGCGTAGTTTAAACTAGATTGAAGCCTTCAGCGCGTCGGACAATCGTCTTGTTGGCTACTGGCTCAAACCGCCTTGAACCTGTTCAGTTTCTGCAACTAATCTCGATTGCCCTGTTCAAGCTGTTCAGACCCACCAGCAGCCCAGCTTTCGACTTTAGTGTCTGTGCATTGCTCACTTGACATTTCAGAGTATCTCTTGATAAGTATGAATTGATGGGGTAAACATGCAATAGGCGAAAGCGCCACGATGCAGTAACGGGTGCTGAGCAACGTTGACGTGATGATGGTTGCAGCTTGAAGGTGTGCAAGGCCCGCAGCGCATGAAGTGGTACACTTTTCAACAGCTGCTGTGGCAGCATGTGCAAATGAGCATAAAAATTTCATTTCGAGGTTCTATGCATGCACGGTATGGTATATCTAGGGCCCTGTACCTAAAAGGGAAAGCATGTGCACATGCTGTGTGGCGATGCAAACTGCTAGCAGACCTTGTCAAGGTCACCTTGAGCTTATAAACAGGCAAATAGTAAGTATAAGCTTTCATACTATGCAACCATATGGTTGAAAAGGGTTCTACAGCTGATTAGAATAGTTAAGTACGCAGGTATGTAGCTCTACAGTCCAAGCGTTATTCGCAGCAAGCGGCAGATCTTTAGCACTGCAACACAGTCATTGCACAATACACTTCTGGCGTCCAGCTAGGATGGTAGCAGCAGGCACATTTCAGCGTCTCCAGTTCTGGTAAAAGTGTGTGTTATTGGGCAAAGAAGTCAGGGGCCAACAGTGGCTGGACCAGCTCCTCTGCTCTTCTTCTTGCATCTCTGCGATGCTCTTCGTTCATCCGTTGGACTCGCTCATCTAATTCCTGGAGCACCTGCACATTGATGAGTTGCCTTACGCTGCAAATGTGGCCAACAAGTCTGTGACCAAGGCACTTACAGATGCAGACCAGTTGCAAAGCAAGACTGCACAACTTGTAAGACCTCAAGAGTTCATCCTGTGAGAAAGGAAAACACTACATGCTACGGCATTAGTTTGAACAAGAAGCAAAGTAGTACCAAGCTGCCCTAGTTCATCCTGTTAATCATACCGAAAGTGTAGGTCATCAGACCATGGCATAATATGTCTTTTACCGTGTCACCATCTCTCTTCAATTTCAGTCAGGCAGATGAATTCAGTGCCCCTTCAAGCAATCACAGACTACCACAGGAGCATTGGCAAGAAGAGTGACGGACCTCTCTGGCAACTCTGCGCACCCGGTTGACATTGTGAGGCAGGCCCACCAGCTGCATCTGGCGTGATGCAACAGTGCGCACCAGCTCCTGCCGCAACATCAGCCATGACTCTGCACAGCAACAACACTATGTCACACATACAGTAATAGGAATCTTGATGACACCAGTGCCTCAGCAGTCACATGTACGCAATGTGGCATGAACCTAGAGAACAGCAGTACCACAGCACCAATACAATGATACACACGAATTAGCATGACTCTGGAGAACAGCAGTAACACAGCAGCAATGCAATGATACATATACAGTAGCGTGGATACTGATCATATCAGTACCACAGCAGCGACACATTGTCACAAATACAGTAATGATAACACCAGTGCCACAGCAGTCACACACACTGTAGCTGAATCTGGAGAACAGCAGTATCACAGAGGCTGATGTAAGATGCACCAAACAAAGCTGCTGCGCGTGAAGCACCAATAGAACACAGCATCAGCATGATGAAAACAAAAATGCACACCTTGCGCAAGATCTGCAACAACAGTGCTTGTAGAAGCAACAGAGCACAGCTGATGCTGGCACTATGCACATCAGCTGGCCCAACACACGCATGCAGACTCACATTCACAGAACATGCAACAAATCACACAGCTGCTGGGCCATCACAGTGATGCACGCCTCAATCCTACAGCGTATCATGTTATCATTTCAATGGGCCTTACAAGCAAAGCTGCTAGCGATACAATGCAATGCCCCTCTCACTGAGGGCAGGAAGGCTACCTGACTGTGTGTAAGCTGCTAGTGCTGCAACTGGAGCGTCCATTTGTGTCTCTGCCACAGTTCTCAGAGCAGTGGCTTGGGGCTGTTGGGGTGGAGCAGGGGCCTGGTTGGCCGCAGCAGCCCTCTGCCTAGCCCTGTAGTCCCTGGCCCACTCACCAGCCTCAGCTGTCAGACGCTGTAATCTCTGCACCAGGCAGCGCGCTTAGCACACGTGCAGCTGCAGATGAACCATTTCATCTGCCATCTCACCACTCAAGCTGGGCTCAAGCTGAGTTGAGCGTGTGAGGTCATTGCAGCCGATGAGTGCTTCATGTCCTGTTGACATTGCAGCTAACATTTGCATCCACTCAGCACACTGCATGCAGTGCTGATGCCACCCTCCTGGGAAAGCAACAGGCGTTTTGGCGCAACTAGGTGATTGCATCCAGTATCAGGCATTCAGTGTTGTATTTCTGCTGATACTGCTGCGTCTGCATGTATTCCTGAGAATAGACCATAACCTGTAGACGAGCATGCAAACATACAGCAGCATGAGTGCTTACCCCCAAGGTGAGGAGGGCTTCTGCATCAGGGCGAGGGGGGCGGGGTGCTCTGGCTACCACTGCCTCTTGCTCTTCTTCGCTGTCATCTGATATCAAGTCTGGCATGTCCTCTTCAGGGCCCCACAGCTGATTTGAGCTCATGCCTACAACACAATGGCATCTGGCTCATGGACTTGTACTAAAAGAAAAGAAAATACCACACCTTTCGGCATCAATTTTATGAGGAGCCAGGTATTATACCTGGCTGCCCAGGTCATGGACTTGTGCACTGCAGGTCCTGAGCAGATGACAGAGACTGCAGCAGGGCTGTGTGACTGTCAACATATGCCAAGGCTGCATTGTATGAGAACATGTGAACATGTCAGAGATGTTCCCTTCATGTTGGAAGCCTGTGGCCAAAGTGTGCTTGGTTCTGATCAGTCACGATAGGAAGACAGGAGGCAGATTGCATCTGTAGTTGGGAATGCGCAGCTGAAGGTTCTGCAGGGCATGCTGAGACAAGCTTCCCAAGTCTGTGTCAATTTACTTATGCACTGGATGTCTGATCATGCAATGCGGGTCTCGCCATGCAGTCATAGTGTGCAACTGAAGCAACTTGGAAATACGCAGTACTTTGAAAATATGACTGGCAATATACACTGGCAGAGTCTGTTGCATGCTGACAAGAGAGTGCTAGCTGCTTGTTTATTGAGTAGCTGAAGCAAATCTCACCCCTGATTGTCAAGGTGTCTCCTCTGTAAGATGTTCTAGTGACTTGTGCACGCCGTCTATCAGATGGTGATATGTTTGGTGGAACCCTGAAAGGGTTTCTTGCCAGATCCAGTCGCCTCCTGGAAGGCCTGTCATGCCGGCAGTAATCTCTGTTGGACTGCTCATCCTGCTCTGACTCTGGCTCAAAGATAGGGTTTCCCATGATGATAACTGCTGGGAGACAATTTGGATCGACTGGATATTCGCAAAGCCGTGCACAGCAGCAAGAGGTTCTCAGCGACCACGCACAGACTACTTCAACCTGTGCAACACCCAGCACTGCTCAGTCCAACAAGCTAAACAGAAACCCCTGGTCACCATGGGACGTAGTTTACGACAGTTGACCTGCATTTATGTCAATACTCTTGTGCACAACAGATTTGTGCGTTGCCTGCACGCCGACAGATCGAGCACGACGTGAATGCATCGTGTACCCTAACAAGTCCAGCGGGGTGCTTGCGCACCTTTACAAGGAATGGCCTTCAGCGCAGGCTGCCTCAGCAATGTGTGAGCATGAACGCGAAACCCAGCAACACCTCACCGGCGGGGGAAGGAAACGCTGTGTTGTAACGCGTTCGTTCACTTAAACGCAAGCCAATGAAGTCAGTCAAGTGCAGCTGCTCAACTTTGGCATACACGCTGAAGCAATACAAACCTTCTGAAATCACAATGAAACACCGGGGATGTAGCACGCGGTCTCGTCGCGCTGTTGATGCGCTAGCAGTGCTTCCGGGCTGTACTTTGACCAGATGGCTTCAGTGATGAGTCATAAACATAAACGTAACGGCTGTGAGCATCTATATCGATGATATCATGCGCCTCCCCTGATTCAGGTGTAGCAACAGACCTGTGAAGATTTTATTGTGGAGAGAAAGGGCAGTGTTTGGACCTTGAGCTGGCTGACATCAGGTATATCTGGTTGACGACCAAGCCAGTGACTTGATCTGTTGCTAAAAACCAACTCGTGGCAAGCGATAGTGCAACCGGGACAGGTTATTCCAAATGAGGAGACCCTGATTGTTATAGAGAAAAACGCTGTGCAGGGTCTTGAGATGCAGAAAGAAACCGCTTGGGCAACCCTGCCGGTGGAAGTTCTCAGGCGTGCCTTTGAACTCCAATCAAACTGCTTGGCAACGTGCGCTGCGGCTGCAACCTGCGCTGCATGGCACGAAGCCGCGAAAACCAGCTGCGTCAACTCACTTTACCTGCATGGGGACAGTGACGATCACGAAAGAAGCTGGGAGAGCCTGCTGGCAGCAAGGAGCTCCATAAGCACTCTCAAGCTGGTGCGAGCAGCCAAGTGGACCAAGTGTGTCGACCGGTTCACACTCGAGCGATCTTCCACTGTTTCACATGCCACAATGGACAGCCTCCCAACAGCCTGTACAAGCTTGACCCTCAGCGAGTTCTGTGCTCACAGCCTCAGTCGGTATGTCAAAAAGGTCCCTGACCTGGAGAAACTATCATTCCAATGGAACAGCCTCCCTTATTTGCCAGGCCACCACAAACACCAGCCAGTACCAGATCTCACAGCGCTCCGACACCTGACAGACCTCACGGTGCAGTTGCGCAATGACCTGCGTGGTGACACGTTTCCAGCCCTCGTCAAGGGTTGTCCTGATACATTACAGAGCATGACACTGCAAAGCTTTGGATCAGGCGTAGAGGATGGTCAGCCGCCCATTCACAGCGTGCAAAGTCTGCATCTGATCCAGAGTCACCTGACAGCGCTCACCCACCTGGCACTCACCGACTCGGTTGTTACCATTCCTGGTGATGACATCTCGTGCCTCAGCAAGCTCAAGAGCCTCAGCCTTCATGGCACAGAGGTCTATGTTGATGGTCAGCTCGAGATCACACGCCTCACTCACTTGACATACCTGGATCTTAGTCAAGTCTGCTGCTTCTGGGTGGATGCATGGGTGGAGGCTTTAGACTCATTCACAAGCTGGCCTAGACTGGAGGTGTTGAAGCTGCTCAATTGCAACCTGGTTGATCAGCAGACAGACTTGGACTGTTCTTCAGTCAAAGAGCTACATCTCAACTATCCTAACAGGCCCCTGTCTTTTGTAGAGGGTCAAGCTGTGCATACCTACATGGGTGTGCATCATGTACTTGAGAGATTTACAGAGACTGAGAGGCATTCTCAGCGTGGCAATGCTATCATTGGTCTGCACATCACGTGTGGTAACTCTACAGATGTTGATACTGTCCTGCAGAAAGTGGCTCTTTTCTGCCCCAACTTGCAGTTCCTGCATGTCTCGACCTCCATTGCTGATGGCTATAGGTTTTCTGGAAATCCTGCTTCTCTATCTTTGTTCAGTGAGGGAAGCGCAACACCTCTCAGATTGACTAGTCTCTCTCTTCATGCAATTTCATGCTCTCAACTTGATCTCCAGGCACTAACAGCTTTGACACATCTTGTTGTCAGGCAGGTGGACAGGGAAGCTCAACTGGCTTGTGTCATCCTGCCACCTGGTCTGGAGGTTTTTGCTTTCATAGGCAACAGTTTGTTTCAAGTGGGCATTGAGCACAACCTTGAGTCACTCAAGCAGCTATCTACATTACAACTTGGGCCCAAGCAGTATACCTACATTTCCGAGCCATGGGCACCAGTTTTACCCAAGTTGCCTGTAAGTTTGGCGCACCTTAGCTTTGAGGGTCAAGCATCTCAGGGCATTGTTGATTGGTCAGAGCTGTATGAATGCACTAGTCTTGAGCTTTTGACCTTAGGTGCAGGGCATTGCCCAGTAGGAGACTTGCAAGCTTGGATCAAGTCCGCCCAATATGTATGTGTTGTTGATCATGACTATAGTACCATCAATCCACACCAGCTTCAAGGTACTAGATTGCCAATTGTTGATGACCTTTTTTATGACCAATGATGAGGTTAAAAGGTATTAGATTGCTGACTGGACCAGGTGATGAAACAATTTGAAGAGGTTTACCCTGCCTGTTAGATGATGGCCCCCTCTGATGACTGTTCACGTAGCAAAATTGGTTTACTTACCAGTTTTTCCTGGGGAGCTTTTGAATGGAAGGTCCAATGGTAGAATTGTCCATACCATCTCGCCTTTCATGCCCACACCAATACCGGTAGCAGATCGTTTAAAATAAACTCTGAAGCGCGATCGCGAGGGATCGTGTGTGAGCAGGAACTCGGGGACCACGCCTGAGTATGCAATGCATTGAGTATGCAATAGCAGATCGTTCCCTTGCCTCATATGACATGCATTTCAGTCTTTTCGTGCTTTGCTTTGGAGTCTTTGGGGTTTGGAGTTTCTCGGGTGAGGGCCAAGTGATTCACTATCAGATAACTCATCAAACATGCGACGTAACATCATATCTAAGTTGACTGTGAAAATTCATGCATAAAGTGGACCAGGTGCGTCAGTGCGAAGGCTAGGTCAAATGTTTGTGCATTTCAAAACATGTCAGCCAACGCAAGGTGACGCAGAAATTTGCGTGAACTCGTTTCCGCGGCATAAGGCTGCTGCTGATACGTACTCGCGGCCGAGGATGCCGCAGGCATCGCACCCTCGAGAATGTCGCTAACGCCCTGACATGACGCGTGGCTGATCTTAACTTGACTCGACAAATGCGGCAAGAGGCCGGAGGGGTCTCGCCCAAGGTGTTGCTCGACAGTGTGGCGTCGATGTTGGAGGCAAATGCTGCTGAACAAGCATTGGCTGATGTCCGGGAATACCTAGACCCCGTCCTGAAAGCAGCTCGACTGCAGCAGAGAAATCCCACCGCAGGCAGTCAGCGACTAGCAAAGTCTCACTCAACTTTTGTGGTGAATCTGCTGCGTGTATCCTTGGCAAAGATTACCAGCGAGCAGCCTCCAGCCTTGCAAGGAGCGTATATAGAGCTTGCCTCTCTAGGTCTTGAAGGCCTGTCAGTGCTGCGCAGCTCCCTGAAAGGCAGACCCCACGAGGTCGAAGTGCAGAGATACATGCTGATACGAAAGCTGGTGTCCCTTGCATGTCACCAGCAGGCACTGCAGCAATCCTGCTTGCTCTACAATGCTCTATGTTGCCAGTGTTGGCAGACAGAAGCTGCCATCCTCATGACGCACAGCATCACATATAGGACACAGCCCTTGCCAAGGCCAGATGAGAGCAACAGTGAGATAGGCAATCTTGTTGTTGGAGGCGTGCTGAACATGCTCCTGAGCGTTGTTGAACAGAGTGGCATTCAGCGCAACCTGAGCAAGGTCATGATTGTTGTACATGACTACGAGTGTATCACTGAATGGCTAAGGTAAGTACAATGCTTACACATTGTTTGCATGCTTGGGAAATGTTCACCTTGAAAAGTTGATAAAGGAAGACAGACCAAAACAATGTTCGCATATGCAGCATCCTTCCAGAAGCTGACAAGGCTAAGCACTCTGACACCTTATTCCGCTATCTTTTCAAGGTATGTAGACATTCTAGCCAGAACCGTGCCAGTGATATCATGTGCTTCAGCACCTACATGCAAGTGATCGATATCGTGTGCTTGGTAGCTCGCCGTTTCATCACTAAGTACATCAGCAGACCCATGCTGAAGTGTACCACCATGCTTTTGGGAACAGCTGCAAGGAATGCTGCCGAATGGCAATGCGTTACCTAGCACTTGAGCTTTGCAGTGCACAAGGTGCATTGTGTCATGCAGGCCGCAAACCAAGCCCTTTCCCTCAAGCAGCAAGCTTCTGTGGAAGATTGTATTGAGATCTGCAAGTGTGCAGTGCAAGCTTGTTTGCAGTCATCGTCTCACTCACGGCTGCCACAGGTGTGGCAAGAGACACTGTGAGCAGCCTTTGTCACTCCACCTGCAGCTGATATGTTGTCCCTCAAGCTGGTGTCTGTCTTTGTGCATTCCTGTCCATTACAAGCAATGTGCTGTATTGTCAGGTGGTAGAGAAGTATATACAGCAGCTGCCGTCATCAGACAAAGCAGAGCTACTGGCACATGCTCTTGAAGTGGCAAGCACATCAGGTATGCAATCTGTTCCTGTCACTGTTGAATACATGCATCATGATGAGAATGTTTGCTTTCTGATATTGATGGCATGTGGCTTCTTTGCACCAATGTGCTACTTACGACATGAGACCAATGTCACGGCAACTGAGCAATATCAAGCAACAAGGCATGCAGCACAAAGCTCAAATTACTCAAAGCTTTGTTGGGCTGGGCTGTTCAGGCGCTGTGCAAGGTGCCACGCTGGCGATCAACACTGTGCAGGCTTGCATTTCTGCTGTCAGCCACCACCCAGAAAGCTTGAAGGCCTGCTTGGCTTTGCTGTCCAGTTACCAACAAAGGTAGCATCTCTGCTCACGGAGCCCGATTTTGCTCTGCAAGCTGACATGACTACAAGACCCAGCCAGCCGGCAACCTGAATGCACTCCTTTCACATTGCAGCAGGCTCAGACATGTACTGATGCAAGATTACCTGTATGGCTGCTGCAGGCATGATGAAAACAGATGGCTGTCCATTCTCAGTGTACCTGCCACAGCCCTTCTGCTGAAACAATCAGGTGGTGACGGCAGCAATGCACATGCCTGGGCAGAGAATCTGATGAAGGCAAACGCTACCATCAAGGAACTGTTGCAGCAACTCCAGTCCCGGCGCAGTGGGAAAAAGCCTGCCAGGTCTGCAACAGCAGCAACTGGCAAAGCTGAGGCTGGCAGCAATGAGGTTGCCAATCTTTGCCAGCTTGCTCACGCTGTACTTTCAGCCATCTCCTCTCTGAGGAAGGCCGTGCAAGGCAACGCCATGCAAGCCCCATACAGTGGATGCAAAGCTGGTAAGATTCACATTGACATGGACTCTGTGGGTTTTCACTTTGCTTGCCTCCTCTGATACTGTACAGGACATTAAGCAAAGTCTGCCATCAGCATCTGCATGTTCAATAGTGCTCTGGGGCGATTATGGCCACCGCTGAATGCCTCATAATCATCAGCAGCACAAACATACAGCCTTAGGCAATACATCTGGGCTGTGCTGCAAATATTCTGATCATTTCTCAGCTGACAGAAAACAGACAGACCACAGGGTCATAACCGCAGATAGCAAACCCTCACTGGCAATGAGCAGCCACATAGACATGTCTTCACTGACTTTGTCTTTTGTCCTGCCAGATGAGAAACCAGCAGCTGAAGAAGAGCCCAGGGATAGCCTGTGCTCATGCCTGATGCTAGCAGCACCCCTGGCCTCTGCTGTTGTCAGCCTGCAGTCCCAGCTGCTCCCAGCAGAGGACTCAGCCCAACGCAATGCCACTGACAGGCTGGCCTACCCAGCACTGTCTGCCCTGGTCACTGCCTGCCAGATCAAGACTGCTGTGGCCATTCAGGGCTCTGCTCAGACAGATGAACTTTGCTCAGCAGATGCGTTTGAACCCTTCTGGAGTCCAGCTGCTGCCTGGTAGGTCTGATCATGTTTGAGCTGAGAGCCTCTAGCTGCACAGAAAGATGGATGCTTCGGTGACTGCTCTGCGACTTGTGTCTGCTGCAATGGCATCATGATAGTCCTTTGAAGCAGACGCCTAAATAGCAGAACAGCTCCACAGTTGTCCAGATTGAATGCCCTGTATAGCTGCAACTCATCAATGGTCACAAGTTGGGGGAATTAGAACCATATAACAAAGCTGAGGTTGTCTCATCTTGCAGGTGCAACCAAGCAGCTGTTTTGGTTGTGACTGGATGTCATTAAACAACCTCTGCTTGTGCAGGGTCCAGCAACAGATCCCTCTGCTGCCATTGAAAGCTGTTTTGATTGCGACTAGATGTCACTGAATAACTTTGGCTTATGCAGGTTCCAGCAACAGATCCCACTGCTGCCGCTGAAAGCTGTTTTGGTTGCGACTAGATGTCACTGAATAACTTTGGCTTATGCAGGGTCCAGCAACAGATCCCACTGCTGCCGCTGAAAGCTGCAGAGGAGCGCTGGGCGTCATCAGCCCTCTTCAGCTGCGCAGTGCAGCTGCACAATAACAACTTACCTCAGTCAGCTGAGACTCTTTTCGCAGCAGCCTGTGATGCAGCAGCTTCCAGCTTGTGCAAGGTCATGCATGACGGCAGCCAAGCAGCACAGGTGATAGCGACAATGTTGCCTGCACCTCAAGCTGCTGCAAAGTACTTGTCAAGCCACATCTATGTCTGCTCCTTGCCTGAGCCATTGCATGTGGTGACACTTTACTGCACCATTGCCTCTGCGGGAGATTTGCACTGCTTAGCTGGTCCCACTGACATCTACTGGCATTAGCAGCATGCAAAACAGCTTGCAACAGGACCCCGGGCCAACCTTACAAATGTGATTCTCCTGCAGCCAGAGATGCAGGCACAGATGCAAAGCTTCGTCAGAAAGAACCAAGCCCTGGCCAATGCCGTGCACCAGCAGGGCCGCACACCAGCAGCCCTGAATGCGCTGGGCAATGCCCTGACGTTACTGGCAAGCTTGGGAATGGCTTTCATCAGATGTGGGCAGCCTCTGGTGCTGGCATTGGTCACTCTCAGAGCAGGCTTGCAGAGTGGCCCTCTTCTGAAGGCAGCAAGCAAGCCAGGCAGCAGGTGAGCCTGTTTGATGCATGAGACCATCATGAATGATTCATCAGCACACTCTCATGCTGTGCACACTTTGATGCCTCAACCTCATGATTCAAAAACCGCTGAGAGTTATGACACAGCCAGCACACTTCAGCCGCGGCTGAGTCTTCTTGTTGACACAGATATGAAGCAATGCAAGCTTGAATGGTTCAAGTCTGGTGCAGAGGGTCAACACATCTTGGTTATCAATGCCCCATGCAGGGGTCACAGACAGCGCAAGATGATGTATAACATGCAAGCAGATGCAGCTGGCGCCTTGCCAGCTGACGCCCCTGTTGCTGCATATCTGGACCAGCTGCCACAGCCAGTGTCTTCAGCTGTACTGGGAGAAGCACTAGCAATGGAGGCCAAAGCTGTTCATGAGGTTACACAACAACCCAACTTGCGCAATTGTGATGAACACAGAGTCCTGTCATGTCATGGAGAAGCCTCAAGCAACCTTTAGTGTCACAATGCCCCCTGCATAACTGTGTGCAGTACCTTGACGTGCACAGCAGACTTGCAGCATGTTGTACAGAGATTCAACTCAACTCTACTGCATTACTGCAGATCTGTCCTCAGCAGTCAGTTTGACCTGGTGGTTGTGTGAGTAGCAGGGTTTGGCAGCATTTGCTGCATGCTTAGTTGCAACAATCATGGGTCGCCTTTGTGCCATTAACAATATAGGAAAGATTTGCTGTATGCAGGTGATGCTTGAAGGACTGCTGCCCCATTTGTCTGCAGTACAGCAAGGACAAAGCCTGTTCAAGCAGCTTGGCACTGTTTGGTCAGCACAGGGACAGCCTGTCTTGCACGCCAGAGCCTTGCTGCTTCAGGCCCGCCTTTCTGGCTTGCTCGCTACACCTGAGACATCCCTAGACCTCACGCAGCAAGTCATAGAACTGTTGGCTGATCAGCAGGTGAGCTCAGCGCTCCCAACAGAGTGCCTTATGCAAGTGCTGTTGTCACAGACTTGACGGTTGCACAAAGCATCCCTGGATCACACAGGACTGTACAAACAACAGCAGCCCAGCCTGCCTTGCAACTCAGAAAAGGTCGTGATACTTGCAGGATGATGGCACATCAGACGTGCTTGCCACTGCTTATGCCATGCAAGCTCTGCTGCATGCACAGCAGCTGCGCCAGGCAGGGGCTGAGAGGGAAACCTCACAACCCTGTACTAGCTCAGGGCAACGTGAGGGGTGGAGACAGTGTTTTGAGCATGTGCTGAAAGCACTGCAGACATGGCAGCAGGACTCACACAATGGTGACCGGGTTCAAGGAGGCATGCATGCTGATGATGCTGGGACATTCTGGGACAACTTCACAGCCCCTGAACTGATCTTGGAGCTGCTTTTCATGTCTGGCCTGCATGGTAAGGTTGCTACACGGTCTTGCTTCTGCATATAGCAGTCTAATACAAGTCTCCCTAAGCTTGATTCCCCAAGTCACAATCTGAGCATTTGTGACTGTCTGAGTCACATACTTGAGCATAGTGCATTTATGCTTCTCAAGCACAAGCCGGAATTGAATGTTGACAGCCAGCAGCAGGTACCAACCAGCCAACCATGACTCAATGCAACAAAGCTGCTCATAATGTGAGGCTGCCTTGCTAGCTGTGTGTAACGCAAGTATGGCCACAAGCACTGCCTTTCATTGCAGCCTCTGACCTGCAGTCATGGTTTATCACGCATAGAGCATGTCTGACTGGCACCGATGCTGGCAGGGGAGATGGACTTGCAGACCATGGCTTCTCAACTGTTGCAAGAGGGAGCCCAGAGTTCACGCTCTGACGCAGTGTTGTATAGCCTGCACAATACGCCAAGCAGCCCATTGCTTTCCTGGAGCCTCGCACCTCAACCAGTTGCAGCAGTGCTGTCAGCTGACGCCTCCTGTCCTGAGTCTGAACATAGCTTAGCCAATGCCCATGAGCAATGCAGGCAAGTTGCTCACTGACCTGTCCTTCTAGACAGCTGGCTTTTCCGGGCATAGAAGTTGTTTGCATGTGCTGTAGCAAACAATGCCAGGTAATACATCAAAAGCTCTATGCTAACAGTCACAGGCACCACAAGCTGTGTATGCCAGGCTGATCAGCATACAGATGACATGACTGACCACTTCGTAGGCCTGCAAAGACACAGCCACATCTGGCAACATAACACTTGAAGCTATTGCTCAATGCATGGTCTGCGTATCAGCTTGCTCTTGCCATACAGCTTGCAACAACATACATCTGTCTTTTCTTCACCTGCAGCCGACGTCATAAGCCTTTTGCAGTTACATGCTTGCTGCAAGCTCTGCCTTGGGCGTACACAGATGTTTTCTGATACTCCATCAGCACCTTCACAATGCTGGATTTGCAGGCTGCACTCTGGCAGCTCAGCTGAAAATGATCAGTCATCAGCAGATGATCTGCAGCAGATGGCTCATGAGCTGGCGGCAAGCAAACAAGGCAAAAGCGCTGTAGTGGTGTGGAACAGGGCTTTGCTGCATCAGCTGGCGGGGCAAGCACACTATCAAGATGGTATGCCACAGCTGAGCAATGCCAAACTACACTAACCCAGCATGGCCTGGCATAGGCAAATGCTGTACCGGCTGTTGTCATCACTCTCACTCTCCCAGCATGCACTTTCTCTGTGAAGCCCTATCAGCTACAGCCCACATAGCACTTGTCAACTGATCCTTGCAACACTGAGCGTATCTACTACCTGTTTGCTATTAAGTTTTGTCATGCCCGTGCACTCCCATGTCTGTTCACCATGTGATTTTCACATGCAGCTGGCCTGTCTGTTTGCAAAAGGTAGTTAGGCCTGTCTATTTGCAAACACTGCAGTTGCACCTACAGGTCAAACCACTTCAGCGCTGTACAACGCCTCAGAAGCGCTGCGCCTTGGAAGCACTCTCTTCTCTAGCTTGTCCCCAGACAGGGCTGCCACAGTCACTGACCTGGCTCAGCCCTCAGCCCTGCCATCATCCTCTTCACATCAAACCAGCCCATCTCGACCCCCCTCAAAGCCCAGTCATAGATCCCCTCAATCCCAGGACGCTGTCCAGGATTCTACGACAGACCCAGATACAGAACAGGCTGAAGCTTCTACGCTTGATGTTGAGGCTGTTCCAACAGAAGCGGCAGTAGCACAGGGAGGTGTGAGGGGTGAGGTTGGGGTAGATGGGGTGGGGTACTGGCAGGTGACCTGGCTGTACCTGACCAGCCTATTGAAGCTGGGGGAGGTGTATGAGGTGGCAGGCGCCCATGAAGATGCCCTTCATGCCTTCAGAGAAGGCCAGGAACTGGTAACTGACAATGCAACTCTCACTGTGATCATGTCCTTGTCACGTGCGTTTGTGTGCAAACAAATGCTCAGCACAGTCAACACTGTGCAGCTGATTCATCCTTTAAATTGTGTCTTCCCCTAAGGGCAGCTACATGCAGCCCTGAGTGACCCAACAGTGGGGTCCTCTTTTGGCAGTCAGCACACCAAACAACAGCGTGTGCCAATCCACATCAGACTGGACAATGTCATGCCAACTTCTGTGACTAAATTCAGAGGCATTTCAGCTTCACACAAGAAAACCTTCTTAAACAGCCCATAGCCAGTCATATGTCCCACAGAGTCTAGCCAGCTGAGCCTTCTAACGCTCAAACCAGACAAGATTTCTTGCTGGTCATAATATGCCCTCTTGACAATGTTGCTGCACTTTTGATCGCTCTGTGTGTGGCCACAAAGTAAACAGATGCACCTCCCCTAGAAAACTTCTTGCGGCTTGGCATGTCTAGTAGTCATTGCATGTGGATTTGTAGCTGCAGCCGTCATTTAAACTAATCACAGTCAGTCATTACCTGAGAAGCCCGGTATAATACTTGGCTTCTCATCAAATTGACGTTGAAAGGCGTAGTCTTTTCTTGTCTTTTCTTTTCAGTCAGTGATTGACAATTTGGACCGCTCAGCACAGCACAGCTCTTGACACCAGTGACTGACAGACTGCACGTAATGTCTGAGCATCATCAAGGCTATGACATGCAGAGTACACAACCCACAATCATGAGTGGCATCGCAGGCAAAGCGGTGCGGTGCAGGACGCCTCTCTGATGTGTTCTCAGTACACATAGCAGAAGTGCTCCTCAAACGCCAGGCATGGCTGCCATACCAGCAGGAGCTGGATCACCTCAGCAGACAAGTCACAGACGGTAAGATCACCTACATATGCACTGCACCTGATCCACACAATCTTGCTGCAAGCTCGATGCTGGGCTCTATGCTACAGCTTGCCAGTGTTCTTGTGTGCAGCAAGCATTTCTGGGCATGGCATGCAAGGCAATTGTGATTGCTCACACACACACTCACTGATGACAGATACTCCTCTTGTTTTCTGTGCTGCAGACATCGCTCAGAGCAGTGACTCAATCAGAGGGTGGATAACAGCTTCTGTGTCACAACTTCAAGGCTTACAGGCTCAGCATGAACACTGCCATCAGGCTGCCTGTACCCATTTTGAGAGTGCTGTGACACAGCTGATCATCAGCTTGGAGAGCGTGCAAGATCCTGGGTCATGCTGGCTCCTTCAGGGGCTGCTCTGCAAAGCTCGCCTAGCTCAGGCGGAGAGCTGTCTGTACATGGTGAGCAAAATCAAGTTGCTCTCTGTTCCTTGTGTCGCATCAAAGCCCATGCTGCTCTTTGCCATGTGTCATTGCATATGTAAGCACTGACAGCTGCGCGGGGTGACAGAGCCTTCAGCAATGTGTATCATGGGTGACATCTGCTATGCTGTAATGTCTAGCACAGCTGTCAGAACAACGCCTTGCAGTCAAACTGGTACTGCCAGGAATGGCACAGACATGTCACAAGGGTATTGCAAGCGCATGCGCTGCCCTGCAGTGATATTCACAGTGTCAGCAGGTGCCGCTACAAGTCGATCAACTGTCAACCCGCTTTGTATGTCTTGCTGTCCATCAGCCTGTTGTCTGCTTTGCAGCATGTTTACAAGCTGGTATGTGGTGTTGCAGGGGGACGCCACAGCTGCAGCAGCTCTCACTCAGGCAGCAATGTCAGACATCTCTTCACATCCATCCTGCCCCAAAACACAGAAAGCCAGCAGGAACTGCAGAAAAAGCCGCCCAAGCACGTCGCCACCACCAGTCACCAGCCGCCACCACCCCTTTGAGCATGCAAGGGCCCTTCACATGCAGGCCAAGCTGAGGGCCGCATGCAGCAGCCCCACAGCATCAGACTGCATCACTCTGGCTGGCTGTGATGCATCATCCCTTGCTCAGCGACAGCAATCCAATGCTGAAGCCTCCACCAGCGCCCCTAAACGCCCCCAGGGCACAGGAAGAAGCAGCAGCAGGGTAGCTAAGTCAGGCAGGGATGGGAGGGGCACTGTCACTGGCAGTAGCACCAGGGCCAAAGCTGCGACTGCCCGTACCAAGGACGAGAGTTGTCATGCCAAGCAGTGTGCAGAAGAGAGTGGTGGTGAAGATCTGCTGCAACAGGCGCAGCTGTTGCTGCAGGCCTATCAGCTGTCACAGGGAGCACCATTGCTTGCAAGGTATGCATGACATCCTGGTGTGCACTTGTTGTGCATGACAAATGTCAAGCTTGTGTTCGTACTTGCTGCTGTCTTGCTAAAGCAGCAACACACGCTTTGAAATAGCCCATGAAACCCATTAGCAGCAGAATCCTGGAGCTGGTAGCAGCAGAATCCTGGAGCTGGTACAAAGCTGAGTGTAGCGCATGGAGTGATTCTGCACGTGTAATTGCATGCTGATAGATTCATGAAAGATGCACACTCAAAGCTTGTTGTGTTGCATGTATAGGGAACATGGCAAGGCACTTGAGCAAATGCCGCAGCAAAGCTTGTTTTGCTGCATATATAGGGAGGTGGCAAGGGACCTGAGCAAGTGCTGCAGCAAGCTAGGTCTGGTACATGCTGCTGTGCTGTTTGAGCACGCCTCGCTGGGAGCCAGTGTGAGCCTCCAGTACAGAGGCATCCTGCATTCCAAGCTGCTGGCTCTTGAGCGTCGCCACCTCTGTGGCTCTGCCACTCCTGAAGCTGAGCAGGCAAGTGATATTGTCTCAGTCTATTGCAGCTGTTTCATGCACACGCTGCTTCATGCACAGGCTGCTTCATGCACAGGCTGCTTCATGCACACGCTGCTTCATGCACACGCTGCTTTATGCACACGCTGCTTGAACAAGCACAGAATTCACCACCTGTCACTTTCATGCCAACGCCTGCTGGTCTGAGCACTGCTCAGAGTCTGCCTGATTTCAAGCTAGCACTTGTGCAATGATGCTGCATTTGCCAAACTTCTCCCAGATGTGCTGTCTGCATCCATCAGAAGTAGTGAAAACAGCTTTACAGATCACGCAATAGACGACTGTAGACACACGACCAGAACTGATTCCCAGGCTGCAATATTGCAGGCATTTGCTGCCATCACTAGGGCTGTTGCTGCGCTGGAGGCAGGGCTGTTCTGCAACACACCCAGCCAGTCTAATGCTGGTGCGGCACATGCGAAGGAGGTTTTGCAGGAAGTTGAGGTACCAACACTGATGCTCCCTTTGCTGTGTAACACTCCTAGAACTGGATGTGGCATCTTGCCTTGGGCAGCATGTCTGCCCGTAAGCTAAAGACCATCGGGCAACCATTGCTGGCATGTATCTTGACAGCTTTTCACACTGCCTCCCTTTTGCGCACATTTGCAAATGATTGACACATTGGGAGCAGTCGTGAGCTTGTATCCACAACAGTTCTCCAAAGGTCTCCACAGTGTTGTGTGATTTGCAGAATCGAGCGTCAGCCGGTTTGAGCACTCTGGCCTCATACCTTCCTCCTGTTGTCACCATCACTAGCCTCAGCATAGCTTGCACCACTTCCACCAACACCTCCCCTGCAAGTATCCAAGCCAGCAGGTGGCATCTCACCATCACCAGATACCAGGGTGCTGACCCCCCCATACTCATGACCATCCCTATTTCATCTCATAGCTTCCTCAACCCATCAGACAGAGGGGCAGAAGTCGAGCCACCCATGGCCCTGAATCATCAGGTGAGATGTGTGTGTCGCTTTGTGAATGGCACATATGTGACGTGCTAAATCTGAGCATGTGACAGTGTATTTTGACTGACAGGGCAGGTGGTATGCCGAGGATGTTTGCTTAGCAGACTGATAATTGAGCCGGCCTATACATCTGACGTGAAGTGAATCAAAGTCATAGCATCACCAAGCCATGTTGCTAGACACTTTGGTTCTCTCATGCTGACTGCCAGCACTGTCCACATGTCACTGCCAAACCCATCACAGCACTGCCAGCACTGCTCTGTCCCTGCCAATCTTGCACACCTGCTGCAGGCAAGGGCATCTGCTTTGATGGAGTTTGACAGCATCATGACTGACAGCGCCAGCAGCATGAAGGCAGATGCGCCGCTGGTGACATCAGCTGAGAAGACTGCTTGGTGGCGCAAGCGCCTGGAGCTAGATCAACGCATGGCCGCACTGCTGCAGCACCTAGATAAAGACTGGCTTGGGCCCTGGAAGTACGACGCATGCCTTTGACTTCATCATTGTGCCATGCTCTCATGTTGATGCTGCTTGTGCTGTCAGTCCTTGTACTATGTCTGCAGTGTTTCTGCTGTCCTGGGCTTCCTGTAGAGCGCGTTTCTTGGCTGATGTCTGCGGTCACTGCAGATTAAAAAAAGCTGCCATGCCTTGCTGCAGCCCTTACGTGATCACTACAGCAACCCTTGGAGTAAGCCCTTGTCTCATGACACTTTTGGCCTGTTGTCACAGGCTGTTACTCTACGGCACACCCTCGGACAGTACCCTTGCACTGACTCTGCAAGAAGCCGCTGATGAGATCATGTCTGAGCTGTTCAAGCAAAGCAATGGACAATCAACAGAGAGGTGCACAGAGCAAGCTCAGCCCAGCCTGAAGGCTTTGATGACAGCGCTCATGTGGGGTGCAGCCAGCCTCACTGCCAGACAGCTGCAGGTTGCTGCAAGAGAGCTGCTGCGCTTGATAGGCACCTCATCTGACGATGAAGCAGTTGACCAGCTTTCTCAGCAGATCAGGTGAGAACATCACACCGCTTTGCAGGTGCTGGCTTGCCTGTCTAAAGTAAACAGTTGTGGAGTCACAAACTAGAGGAGATGAACACTTCATACATCATTGTTTTGGCTGCCAAAGACCCCCTCCATGGCAGCTGCTACCTTTGCGTTGCTACATCTACAATCTATGCAAGACACTCAGGAAACAATCAGCAGACTGGCCAGGCTCCCAAAGCTGGCAACCTCACCTTATATTCCATCAGGAAAGTTGCAGAGGAGTAATTTACAAGATTCTGTGTTCAGCTCTCGTTGTATTGCACCGTCGTTCTTGGGCTTGATAGATGAGTGTTTAACTCCTTTGCAGGTCAAGATATGATGATGCTTGTGGGTCAAGCATGTCCCATGGCGGCAGCACAGCAGACACTAGCATGCAGGCTTCAACAGCCTTGAGGGAGACTACCAATGTGGCCCCTGTAGCCAAAAGAAGCGCCAGCAGAGTGACTGTCAAGGCCACAGCACCAGCCACTGATGTGGCCAAGCCAAAGGCACAAGGCAAGACTGTCAGTAGAGCTCTGCAGACCACCGGCAAGCAGGCCAGCCGTCCCTCCAGGTATGCTCTGTTTGCTGTTGGATTGGCTTTCACCAACGTTGTGCTCCACACTGGACTGGTCAGCAATCGAATCTGTACAGGTGTGCAGCAACCCTTATGCATGTCACCTTCACCCCACCCCTACAGCTAAGCATGACCAGAATGCTCAACACCTGCTCAATGTTGAGTACATGGAAGTCATCTCAAATATGATGTGAGGGTGACTTTGACCTATAGTGATTCAACCCTATGCAGCTGAGGCAGACGCCAGCTGCCTTTTAGCTGCCGGTTCTCATGAAAGTAAATGGGCCTAATATGCCGTTCTGATGGCCCAGTCTCTGGTGCATTTCTACGTGTGCTGCTGGATGTACAATGCTGGATGGGCTTTCAGGTTTGCCACCATGCAGTCAGCTGCCACAGCAGCTCCTGCCCATCGGCTGCCGCCTGTCACAGACCTAACCACCCCAACCCCAGCTGCACCCCACGATCACCCACAGGACCCAGCTTTGGTCAGCCAACTGCAAGCCAGGTTTGATGCGCTAGCCCTAGAGGAAGAGCAGGGTCAAGAGAAGCCTGTGCAAAGCAGGCAGAACAGTGGGGATGAAGGGGGCTGGTTTGGGAGGGCACCAGACCACCAATCTAGCCTATTGGCGCTGGATGGGGAGCTCCAGACCATGCCTTGGGAAAGTTTGCCATCTTTCAAACATCTCAGGTGTATGATCAGGCTCATCACCAGTGTAGCATGCCACTGTGACCTCAGTCTTGTCACCAGTTATATGTGTTGGAACAACTTGTCTGAGCTCTGTTTGCACTGGGCCCCTTCAACTGCGCCTGCTCATGTTAGTCACGCTGTCATGTACTCACGCTACTCATCCTGTCATGTGCTCATGCCACTCATCTTGTCATGTACTCACGCTACTCATCTTTCATGCACCTATTGACGTGCTTCATTGGTACCGCAGAAATGGATTACATAGCTGTCACACTGATTGATGGTGGTTGCAGGATATACAGAGCACCATCATTGACATGTGCGGCTGCTGTCGCTGCACGTCAGCCCGATGCTCCTGCAGAAACCTCAGCCGATGGACCCAGGGAGGCGACAGCAGTCAACATGGCAAATACGGTCTATATGGTGAACCCTGCAGGTGACCTGTCCACCACTCAGGCTACATTTGAGGAGACATTCAGGCAGCAACACACCTGGCAGGTATCACCTCTGGCCTGAGTACGATGGGGTTGCATCATGCTTATAATGCTTGGTTCCCATGCATTTTGGCCACATCTGTTGTCCTCAACTTACAATGCTGTGTTCAGCTCCCTTGTTCATACATGTCGCCTGTATATGCTTGCTTTGCAGATGCTTCAGCAGCAAATGCCAGCTTGCTCGTCTGTCTTGCTTGCATGCTTGTCCTGTTCCTCTGGCAATCGCCTGTGCTGAGGCAAGTGAGCATGCATTTGGCATCTAGGCTCAGCTGCATCAATGTTGCTTTTGCTAGGGCACTGCTGGAGAGCCAATGGCCCCAGGGCCTCTAGCAGCAGCCCTGCAGGGCCATGACATGTTCCTGTACTTTGGTCATGGCAGCGGAGACCAATATCTTTCTGCAAGGTACAGGGCAGCAGACCGTGCAATCTATTATTACCAGTCGCACCCACTCCACTCATATTTGCTGTTCAGAGAGCAGTGCTATGCAAAAAGAGCAGCCCAGCTGCTGTGTGTTCTTCAGTGGAAGCTAGCAACACTTTTTGCTCTCGTATTGCTCATGATGAGCCCCAGGAGCTGGATTGCATGACAAGCAAGGAATGTGCATCTACAGTCGCATGTCTTTGGTGTCACTAGCATTGTTGCAACATGACAAAAAGCGGTAAATGTGTTTGGCAGGGCCCTGCGGCGGATGCCACGCTGTGCGTCAGCCCTGCTGATGGGCTGCTCTTCTGGCAGCCTTGCTAAAGCAGGGCAGTACGAGCCTTCTGGGCCTGTTCTGGCCTACCTCATGGCAGGTACTCATACTAGCAAGTCTATCATACAAGTCTGCATGTTTGGGAGGCTATCTGCTTTGTTGCTCACTCTGCAGTGAGATGTGCTATGGGCAGCCTGTGTGCTTGATGCGCACTGCAACCAGCTTTGTGTGTGGCATGCTGTTGCTTTGTGGCAGTTTTGCATTGTGATTTTCCTTACAAGACAGCGCCTACAAGGCAATGTGAACCATGATGATCTTGCCCTGCAGGCTGTCCAGTGGCCATAGCCAATTTGTGGGATGTTACAGATCGTGATATAGATCGATTTAGCCAGGAAGTCTTGTCAAACTGGATAGAGTTGGTGCCGGAAGAGGGCTCCTCAAGACAACACAATGTGATGCAGCAGCCTGTGTGTGTCAGTGCCTCCGTTGCAACGAGCAGAAAGGCTTGCAGGCTAGCTGCTCTCATAGGCGCAGCTCCTGTCTGCTATGGCATTCCTGTGGCTATTTCTGCGGCGCACTGCCATGGCAATCATCAACAGTGTTGTCAGGAAACCAGCTTACTGAGCGATTCTGGTTGCTTTCCCACCCTCTTTTGCACTGTTTGAATGCTGTGCGCAGGCTGTGTTTGTTCTTTGACCTTGCAGACATCGTGGGGCAAATTTGGTTCAGCCCTTGCATGTGCTCAATCACCAACCCCAAGTGCACCGTAAGGGACTAGAGTACACCGTAATTAAATGCCTGACGGCAAGTCATGCATGGTCCGACTCCCCCAGTGCTGTGCCGCATTACGCAGTACCGCAATACCCGCAGTACGCAGTACGTTGCGGCGCAGTACGCAGCGAACCCCCCCCCGTTCTGCGGATACTGCGGTTGAATATAATTAGGCATTATAATTAAGTATAACCATTATAATACAAAATTGTTAGCATATATTGCTGTTTAATAGTGTTTCTTTCTGAAATATAGTGTGAAATATTTTTTTTGCGAAAAATCTTGCTTTATTGAATCGGAATGCCCGCAAAGAAAGCGTTCGATTGACACCATTCCGAGATTCAACAACACAGTGTAACTCCGTGTGTCCTATTACCCTGTATTGCTTTCATGGGGTCACTGCCTCGGGTCACTTCTCGAAACGGCATACTCACCTTTACCATCACAGACTTACATTTGCTTGATGCACAGTGTCACACATTCTGTATGGCACAGTGTAATGATTTGCTACAGCCCATGTCTATCATATCAGCAGCGACAATGACAGCAACAGCACCAGCAGCCTCAACAGCAGTGACAATAGCAGCAATGATACAGGCAGTAGTGACAACATCAGCAGCAGCGCAGTTTTCAAGTTTGGTATAGTGGTGGTGGTCTGCAGCCCTATTTGGGCCTGAGGTGGGGTATCAATCAGTGTATAGTTGCTAGTGTATGCCAGTTCACTTTTCTGCTTGCTTTGTCTCACACTGTCTGCACGTTTCTGTATGTTGTGTACCGGTCTGCACAGTTTGCGCTGCATATGCAGCTTACACATTTCATACCAGGTCATGTGTGATGTTGATCATGTGATGCATGAATGCTATTGCCTTGATAGCTGAGATGACATGAATGTGGGATGCAGGCTGTGTGTTGCAATGCATTTATGTACATAAGTGCTTGCTTGTGTGACCTCCCATTGTACCCTAGGCATGACAGGGTTGCCCCCTTTGCAATGCGACCTTTCTGTGCTAGATTAGCTACAGGCGCCTTCTTCACATTTAACGCACAGACTGAGGACTCAAGCACATCCAAACAGCCGGCAAGAGCAGCTTCAGCGCGCCGGTCACGAGCCTGTTTGCCTTGTGCCTGGTTCTGTGGACAAGTACCTGCATGTGCCTGATTGCATTCTTCAAAAGAGCCTCGACACACACTCTGAGGGCTTTTTACTCTGCTGATATAGGT
>JAABUP010000733.1_pt1 | contig 70561 bp, 83 predicted proteins | sample 5559201 | NCBI WGS metagenome assembly JAABUP01 (sample SAMN10711887, study PRJNA513373) | rock metagenome | isolation source: Antarctica rocks | place: Antarctica | reverse complement strand
AGGCGGTGCTGCTACACCTGCGGTAGGCGCCATTGGCGGACCGGCAGAGGCCAAGTCTCTCGCTGTCATTCAGCGTGACAGCATCCTTCCAATCATCCCTCTCGACGCTGCGATCTTGACCTCCATTTCCCACGGGGCCCGTGACGATGATCGCAAAACCCGAGATTTCCTCGGAGGCGTCATGGTCATCGGAGGTGGCTCTCAGTTTCCTGGCTTCTACACCTATCTCGAAGAAAGAATGAAGGAGCTACGGCCAGGGTTCGCCAAAGATATCATGATCGGCACACCTCCCCGGGAGCTGGATCCGCAAGTCGTGGTGTGGAAGGGTGGCAGTGTGTTTGGGAAGTTGAGGGGAACAAATGATAGTTGGATTGGGCGGATGGAGTATGATAGATTGGGGAGTCGGCTATTAGCTTATAAGTGTATGTGGGCGTGGTAGATGTAGATGTAGAGTATGCTCTATCTATAACCATGAGTTGTCCCATGCTCCTACAACGTTTAGTTCTCACAGATATATGGTGACGCGTTGAGACAGTTGATGCAGGGACTGAAATCACTCGAATGCATAGCAATGGCTATATGTTCTTGGAACGCTATCTGGGCAGTCAATTCGAGATGGCAACCTTGAGCGCAAATAATGCATAACAAATTCTCCCAGCTAGCAAACCCTATCATTGTAATAAAAGTGCGGCTTTGACAGCATTTGATTCAGAACAGAAGACAAGTTAAGTGCTAAGTTGGAACGAAATTTCGTGCGCCAATCCTAAGATTATCTCACCATTTTGTGGCGAGTCTTTGTACATCACTTGCCACAACACTGTGAGAACTGCAACCACCAGGATTGCGTATTTGTCACCCCTCCGCCACCGCAGAGATATCGCAATAACTATCGGCCGACACCCGAGATCGACCATGAGTTCTTCCGGGTCTGCCATGGATTCACGTTCGTAAAGTTCCATAGCTTCTTTTTGGACTCCAACCTTGCTAACAAGTCCATCTCCACAGCCGGCGAGTACGCGGTTTCGGTGAGCGAAGACCACGCCATGGCCAATCCTTCTAGTCGTCCTGAGCGTGTCTATCACCAGGACTACATCGCGCGAATCCGCTACTCAAACGCACTTCCACCTCCACCAGGGCCGCCGAAGCTGCTGGACATTCCAACCGATGGCCTAGCACGGTACACCTCAGCCAGTTTTGCTTCGCGCATGGCGAGAGAGCAGCCTCTCAACATTGAGGTGGACGCAGAACTTGGGATGCCAATTGACTTAGTGGGTATGCCTGGTATTTTTGACGGTGATGAGAGTTGTAAGTCGCCCATCGTTTTAAGTGGAAGTCAATTTTGTCTAACAACGAGTCCTATACAGCTATCCAAGCACCTCTTCATCCTCCTCCCATCCATCCCCGCGATAAAGCTCTCCTCCGACCTCTTGCCACTCTTGGTAAACCTACTTCTGTCACTTCGGGGGTTAGCTTTCTTCGAAGAACCGAGTATATCTCCTCAGAGCAGAACCGCTCACGCATCGAGTCAAATACTTCCCGAAACCTTATTAAGTCTACCGGCAAGACTAGGAGGAAGAAGCAGTCAGACGGCTCCCGCGATGATCCTGTTAACATCATGCGATCTGTTGTGAAAGGGTTCGACATTGCCTATCCTGAGGATGCATACAAGGGTCCTGACAGCGGTGCCAACATCCGTGGTGCTGCTCCTACGCAAGCTGAACTTGCTGCTTGGAACAAGCCCAAACACCCGACCAAGCCAGAGCTCACTGTCCTTGACAGTTACCCTATTCTGCCAGACTTCGAGGCATTTTCAGACGCTGGCGGCTACATGGTCATGAAATTTTCTACAAATCCTGCACAAGCTTCCGACAGCTACGATACTCGCCTAGAGACTGGCCTGCTTACTCCACTCGATCTTCGTCCAGAGATCCAGGCCGATCAGGAGGCTACGCGCCTGGCATATGAAGCCGATCCTGCTCACAATCCTCCGCCCGGTGCTCCGCCCTTTGACTACGCATACTTCCTGCCTGTGGAAGAGAAATCAGTCCCCAATATTAAGCGGAAATTCGATCCAAATGATCCTCAGAAGGATGACCAAAATCTGTACACCAGCAAGCACAAAGATACCCAGGAGGGCTATTTCAATTACCGCCGCGTCCGAGCTTACGAAACAGGCACGGCTTCCATGAATCCTGATCAGAGGTATGGCGAAGTTGCGATGGCTTTATATGACCCTGAAGACGGTGTGGGGTCTTATAACGGGAAGAACGAGGATGCATTGCAGAAAGCCGCATACTACTATCCTATCATATCGAAGACTCAGCTCAAGCCACGCCGAGCAAGGAACATTGCGCAACTAGGTATGGGACGAAGAGAGGAGGATGAGGACCCTGATCAGGTCGACTACCTGAATGTCATTGTCCGTGACGCAGATGAGTCTGAATCGTCTGCACGCGCGAGCCATCGGGCGGAGTTTGACATCAAATTTGAGCAGCTTGGCTTGACGGATTCGCAGTAAGTGATTAGGGAGAGTACTGCACAGGTACATTTGGTCTTCTCTAAAACGTTGTGCTCCTCTTCAATCGCCTCGCTTTCATGCGGCGAACGGTGCATGGATTTCCGTGTCTTTCTACTGTCCGCGATACTGCGGTGGTAGTCTGTCAGTTAAAAGTTTCTCGAGGGTCGATTATACCCAGCTGATATGGCATGTTTCGTTGAGGGCGATATGTATCGCAGCTGTCAGTCCATGCAAAATCTTCTTTCAGCATAGAGCTTGCAGATACCAATAGATATGTTCCCAACATGACGGAAGCCCTCTCGATATGAAGCAATGCATCATGTTGAGGGGAAGATGAAGACATGCCCTAGCCGAAAGTAAATACCAGGAGGGGTTTGTGTTGTGCTGCTTTTGATGAGAGAATGCTTTGATCTCCGACTTCACAGTTTTGGGTTTTGAGAATCCTATTTCCAAGACCATCGCCGCATTGAGGGGATTTGTCCCAAACAAGGCAAGGGTTTTGCCGGTATTTGTTGCACGTCTACAGAAAAGATCCCCTGCCATAAAGTGATGATCAACATCGACCAGTGATGGTGAAAGTCAGTGGAGGTTTTCCGGAATGGTCAATGAACGTCTATCTGAAAACGCAAACTGTCGTGATATGATTACAAAGATCAAGGGCTGATGTTGATGAAACCAAGTAGGTCTTCCAGATGTCTCACATTCTTCCACGTTGCATGTTGGTTTCAAAGCCTTGAGACGTTCTACAAGGATACATGAAAACCCACCGTTGTTGAACGTCTCAGCTCACACAGTCTCTCAGCTTGTCTAACCCCTCCGGAATATGTCTCATTCCCATCCATGTAACATGTTTTGTTCTCACGTTCCACGACATTCGTTGAACGTCTACCTCAGAAATCAACTGTCATAATGTGATGATGAACATCAAACACTGATGCTGGAACTCAGCAGAGGGTTCTGAGATGGCTGTTGAACGTCTATCTGAAAATTCATCATTATCATATGATAGTAATGAGATCCAGGTAGGTTTTCTAGAATGATGATTGAACATCTCTAGATTGGCTTTAATGCCAAAAGACGGGAGGGGCTTGATTCTGCCACCGCCTTCCCGGCAACGTCTTTGCGATAGACCGCACAAACGCTAGGACAGCTCTCATAATACCTTGGTGTTCCTTACCCGCATCTTTCCTTAAGGTGAGTTCATAGTTCCATAACGAAGAAGTTACGATGCTTTCAGCTGACGTGTTAAAGATCCGATAGCGTAATATCATCGCGGATCAGTATGCCGGTCCCTCCAATCATCTAAGAAATTGGCAAACCCACTTGCTTTCAACCTTGTATCACGGCGATTGTGTGCACATCTTCCACAAGGCTCGTTCACCGTCTTAGCGAGTTCAACGGGAACGGACTCCGCGTTCGTCTCTCAAACCGCGCAATGGATCAACCTGAAGCAACAGATGGCGAGATGCCAGGGGCTGAGGTAGCATCAAGAACAAACGAGCACGCTGGCCAGCTTGATCCACCAGCCGGAGTACAAAATAGCGGTCATCTCCCAACACATAACATGGTTACTCTCTTCCATCCTCCGCCAAATCTAGAGACAATACGTCGGCGGCTCTACGAGGTCAAAGACAAGATGGAGCTCACAACTGATGAGTGGAGCCTCTATTGGCCGTATGTGGATAATGTATGGTGCAGGACCCAGCGGAGAGCTGATAGCTTCAATGGTTTGTATGAGACAGATTATTATGCTTGTCGTCTACATCGCGCTACATATGAGCCGGATCCGGCCAGGGCTAAAGACGAGGGCAAGCCAAAGCGCAAAAAGCAGAGGCGAGAAGGTGGGACTTGTCAGGTGAGACTCAAAGCTGTACGGTTTCGGGGAGCTTGTCCGAGCTATATGATTACTCAAGTGGGAGATTTCAAAGAGCATACACATGATCTCGATCACATGGACCAAGTCAAGCGGAACTCCGTCGTCATGGAAATTGCGAAGAGCGAAGTTATGAAAGGATATATGCTTTCCTCGGTGCTGACGTTGATGAAAGAGAGCGAAAAGAGGCTTGCGATAGCAGGTGGTCAATACCTAAGCAGAAACGATGTGAGCAATGTCTCGGCCGCATGGCGCCAAGAGCATCCTTGTGAACTAGTTTGTCATGAAGGTTACGAATTCGAAAAAGGCAAGGGTTTTGTCAAGAGAGATGATTGGTGCCTGCCATCAATACTGGATAGCCGTGATCCATCCAAAGATTCTCAGGCTCGGACCGACACACTCCATTTTCCCATCGAGTCTCGCTCATTTCTCGAAATTTATCTCCCTCATTCCCTAGACACTCGAGATCCTACATTACCCTGGGTGACTCTTACCTACGCCACCTCCATGGACTCCGCCCTCACTCTTGCACCTGGCACACAGACCATCCTCTCCGGCTTAGAATCCAAAGCAATGACACACTTTCTTCGCTCCCGTCACGACGCCATCCTCGTCGGTGTCGGCACAGCTGTGGCGGATGACCCAGGTCTGAATTGTCGCCTCGCGGGTGTGGGCGGCTACGGAGGAATTGGTTGGGAAGGACAGCCAAGGCCAGTGATAGTGGACCCCAGTGGACGTTGGATACTCACGCCCAACTCGAGAATACTAAAGACGGTCAAGGAAGGCAAAGGCCGGGCGCCGTGGATTGTGATTGCGCCGGGAGCGAATGTAGCTCCGAACAGGATCGAGATGCTGAAGCAATTTGGCGGTACCTATCTGGGCTTGCTGGATTATAACGTTGGGGGAAGGTTGAGATGGGAGGCTATTCTCAAGGCGCTTGCGGCGGAGGGGATCAAGAGTGTGATGATTGAAGGAGGTGGTATAGTCATCAACGAGTTGTTAAATCCGGAGTATGCTGATTTCATCGACTCGGTTATTGTCACGGTCGCGCCAACCTATCTGGGCAGGGGAGGAGTGGTGGTAAGCCCCGAGAGGAGAGTGGATGAAACAGGGAAGCCGAGGGCCGCTTTGAGATTTAGAGACGTCAAGTGGCAGCCGCTCGGAGAGGATGTTGTGATGTGTGGCAGAGTCAGGGCACCGCCGTGAAATCCAACATATCACATTCAACAACATGTCTCCGGATTGCTCTAAGCGCAGATTTGAAGGAATACGACTCCCGGTATATCAGCGGTTAGTGCTGGTCGTGCTTGCAGGCTGCGACGGGGCTGAAATGATTTAGAAGATTGCCAGGATATTCGGTGGACTGTAGACGGTCAGCAGCTACTTACTTCTGAGATCAGATTCTGCTCACCTCGCGACGCCTCCTGGCACATTGCAGACCTCGCTAGACACGAAGAAAGACCATCGCCCCACCTTCTTACAATGCGCCGCTAACTTCTCCAAATCAAAGAGCTCTCCTATGGGACATCCCCATCCCGCAAGCAAGATCTCGTGGAATAACCAAGGCTTCTGACTTGCTGCGAGCATCGTCAGCTTTCACGTCCCACACAGGTGCTTGTGGCACGTACGCCAGCATTCGAAAGCAGGCTGGTCCCCAGCTACAGCCGAGAAATTCTCCCAGAACCATTCTATCATCTCATCGCTTTGCTCGACACCAGAGAGCCCTGGCGGGACTACCTTGGCTAAAGCTTCGAGCTCGTGCTTTTGGAGACCATTATAGGCGGCCATGAAGCCTTCAGTCTTTTATTAGAGCGCAATAGAGCGTATTTATACGGTCGACTATATTCTTACCTGAGCGGATAATCAAGATATCGCCAAATTTGATATCCGTTCCTTGCGCCTCGGCGGTGGCTTTGAGATACTTCAGCGGGATTGAACCTGTCTTAAAGGGCTCGTAGGGAATGTCATTGGCGAGACGCCAGGAGTGGAAGTCGAGGAGGATACCCCGGCCTACGATCCCTCTCTCGGACCATGCTGTGTTCATATCAGCATCGAGTCACCGCGGAGAAGACTATAATGGATGGATATGGCTTACCGCCGATACCGTTCACGTTAGTCTTATGTTCGCCGTGGATGTCATCAAGCGTGACGCCGTTGTAGAACCTTTGTTCCTTCTGGTAGGCGAAGTGGCGAAGGCCATCCCCTGCATACGAACATAACTACTCAGTAGCGGTGCAAGCCACGGAGGATGGAAAGAGGGAGAAGTCAGCTCACATTGGCTGCTGCCCTGAGAATTGAAGGACCAGGTGTCGTCGTTGACTATGCGTGGCTGCTTTTGATATACATTCTTGTGGAAGGCTTGTCGGCCGAACAAGGGGAGGGATCCTTGTGCGTCGAGAGCCCAGTTGAGTGAGATTCTAGGAGTAGAGAGTGACAAGTAAGAGAATGGTGGCAAAGCTTGGAGAAAGCGCTATATATCAAATACACATCAAAACACAACTACGAAGCTCCGATACAACCATTATGGCTCGCTGTGGATATTATGTACTTGGCAATACAGACAAGCCACACCGGAAAACATTGTACTGTTCTGTAACAGAGTGTTCTTTCGTACCTTATACCCGTCTGTATCTCCTCCCTCGCGGCCCGTAAGACCACATCATCTGTCAACCTATTCAATGTCCCGAGCTCGTCGTCCTTTCCATACAGACCCCATGCGGAATGATGAGGGTCGCCTTTGTCCAAAGGTAGTTCTGATAGCTTTGGGATCTTGGCTGGTGGACTTGCCATCTCATGTACGTATGGGTGCGAGTTACGTTTGCATATCGGGAAGAATTTGTCTCAACCTTGAAGAAGTTCAAGTATATGTGGGGTATGTGGGGTACATGGCATCCGGGGTAAACATGTTGCGAGTGAGACTGGGATAGACCATGCCGGCACATATCCGAGAACATGGTAATGGTCAAAAAGGTACTTCGTATCTGTATCATTGTGGTCATTTATTGGAGATGGGATGAAAGCGTCTTGAAGATATCGTGATGAGTTCAAGTATTCAATGAACAGCTCCTACTTGCACTATCCGGTTCGAGCAAGCTAAACCCTTGCTTCAAGCATACAGATTTGAAGTTCAGCAACAAAAGGTATTGCTAATCCATGATTCCAAGCTTTTACCTATTGTTCTGCAGTTGTCTCTATTGATTGCAGGTTTAGCAATAAGTCGATGTATGAAGAATGCTAATGTCCCTATTGTCAAGAGCTCCCTATTGACAGAAGCAGCGTCACAGCCAGTACTCAGGCCTCATTAAAAACTCCACTTTTTCCACGACATCTTCTTCCTTTATACATCCTCTTCCATACTTCGACATCTTGACCTTCACAACACTTTCTATCCTTCAATCGATTCTACGACAACGTGCCCGGCGCACTGCATCGTATTCGTTGTTAAGCTAGGGATAGCAACATCATTTCTCCGGGAGCGCTACCGAAATTCCAGAGCTCTCGCGCGTATTCGAGAAAAACAACAAATCTTCCTTTCACTGAATTCTTTCTCTCTACAAAGAAATCCAATTCTCTCAATTACCAACATGCCTCCAAAGAAGGTCTCAAACACTACCAAGGCCAAGGCTCCAGCAGCTAAGGCTACCAAGAAAGCCCCCCCTTCGAAGCCTCCCGCGAAGACCCCGAGCGCAGCTGGCAGAAAGCGCAAAACTACCTCATCTGAACCCCCAGCTAAAACGTCCGCAACTCCTAAACCAACCGCCAATGAAGCCAAAAAGCGCAAGTCGAACGAAGAACCCGCCGCTGCCGCCGCTCGTCCTATCAAAAAGGCGCGCGTCACTAAGAAAGTCACTATCAACACCGCTCCAACCACCAAACTCAATGTCTACGTATTCGGCGAAGGCAGTTCTGGCGAACTCGGTCTTGGGACTGCGAAGAATGCCGTCGATGTCAAACGCCCTCGTCTTAATCCTCATCTCTCTGCCGACACTGTTGGCGTCGTTCAGCTTGCTGTGGGTGGCATGCACGTTGCTGCGCTTACGCACGACAATAAGATCTTGACTTGGGGTGTTAACGATCAGGGGGCGTTGGGAAGAGATACTGCCTTCGAGGGTAAAATGAAGGATATGGATGACGATAAGAGCGATGCCAGTGATGAAAGCGACAGTGGGTTGAATCCCAGAGAAAGCACACCGACTGCAATTCCGAGCGGTGCATTTCCGGAAGGGACGATATTCGTCGAGCTCGCTGCTGGAGACAGCACTACTTTTGCACTTACTGATGATGGACTGGTGTATGGATGGGGCACCTTCCGAGTAAGTCCTACCAAGTATTATTGTCTCTACACACCTTACTAACGCGGCATTCTAGAGCAACGAAGGTATCCTAGGCTTCACAGCCGACTCCCACGTCCAAAGAACACCCCTCCGCCTCCCGTCCCTCAAAAAAATCACCCACCTCGTCTGCGGCGACAACCACGTCCTCGCCCTCGACCACAAAGGCGCCGTCTTCGCCTGGGGATCCGGCCAACAGAACCAACTCGGCCGCCGCGTCGTCGAGCGCACACGCATGAACGGCCTAGTCCCGCGCGAATTCGGCCTGCCCAAGAACAAAATCACCTACGTGGATTGCGGCGCCTACCACTCCTTCGCCATCGACAAGACCGGCAAAGTCTGGAGCTGGGGCCTCAACAATTACGGCGAGACGGGCATCGTCGAGGGCGCGGGCGAGAAAGACGCCGTCGTCCTCGCTCCCACCGTGGTCAAATCCCTCACCGGCAAGGAAATCACCTGCATAAAAGGCGGCGCGCACCACTCCATCGCCGTCACCAAAGACGGCGACTGTCTCGTCTGGGGCCGCGTCGACGGCTACCAAATGGGCATCGCAATCCCCACCTTACCCACCGACGCCATCGTCCTCGACGAGCGCGAAAAACCCCGAATCTTAACCGTCCCGACCAAAATCCCCAATCTCAAAGCCTCCTTCGCGACTGCCGGCAGCGACCACTCCATCGCCATCACTACCGACGGGCAGGCGTATTCGTGGGGGTTCTCGGCGAATTATCAGACGGGCCAGGGCTCGGATGAGGACGTGGAGGTTGCTACTGTGATTGATAATACGGCTGTTAGGGGGAAGAAGTTGAATTGGGCGGGTGCGGGGGGGCAATTTTCTGTTTTGACGGCGCCGGTGGAGGAGGAGGTTTTGACGAATGGTGTTTAGGTTGGAGATTTCGATTTCGTGCGTTGTGAAGGGGCCCAATTTTGCTTTGTGGAATCTAATCTCCTGCGATGCCTGAGGCCGCGAGGTTCGGTTTTCATCAGCTTGCGTTGGCGTACTTCGGGAGGTTTTCAATGCATTGTTGTGTAGAACTAGTCTCGTCTATCGAAAGTGATAGACTTTCAATGAAGATCATCCACAAGCATCTTCAACCCCTAGTATACACAGCATGATCTCCCATCTCTCCAGCCCGATAAACCAGCCCCTCCTCAATAAACACCCACATCCTGCCCACTCCTCGCAAGCACCTCAAAAACCCTCGGCGGCATACGATACCTAATCAGCCCCGCAAAGACCATCAGATCCTTCGCCATGGTCAACAAAGCGTCTGCCATTTCGGCCCTGGTGCGATCCTCGAACTGGGACGATTTCAAGACGTCGCGCTGCTTTCCGCAGCAGGTGATGGTCCACATGAGCAGGTTGCCGACGTTGCGGGCGATGACGGGGGGGAGGGTGTTGAACGTTTGGGCGGCGGCGCGGATCAGGGGGACGGAGGAGGAGGCGTTGAGGGGGAGGATGCCGAGGGCGTTGATGGTCTGTTTAGGGTGGGGGAAGTTCGTTAGTACTTTCTTCGCTTGGGTTTGTTGGAAGAGGGGGTTGGGGTGAGATGAGAGAGAGTGGGGGTGTAGCTTACATCTAAGGCTTCAGCCCATCGTTCGGCTTCTACCTTGAGCTTTACGTCGTTCATCTGGAGCAGCACGCCACAGGCGTCTCTGTTGGTTTGCTTTATCTTGCGGAAGAGCATGGCATTTGAGTTGTACAGCCCGATCATGTTCTTTGCCAAAATTGCTGGATCGTCGACGGATGTGAGGTTAAAACTGCTTCTGTCTTGCTGCTGCTGCTGGAATTGCGGCTGGCCATTCTGTGTTGTAATCCTTGGCTTGGGGGCCTGCAACCTCACTGGCTCTTGTCCGATTTCCATAGCGACGGCCTCTGATAGTGCCCGATTGATAATGGCGATGACGTTATCATAATCCTCTGCCAAATGGTAAAGCAACACTGCATCGGTCGTCCGTCCATTATCGTCCGCCACGGCCGCCGCTTGCACCGTCACAGTCTTCAGGAAGTCTTCTTGATCGGCAAGCCCGATAAGCTTGAGCCGCTGCTCGATCGCACCCTTAATCCTCGTTCCGTCAGTATGAATGTCCCCGAGCAAACTCGCGAATTCGCGCGTCTCGAGCACTAGCTCTCGTAGTGCTTCGTGGCATAGGGCGGTTTGAGGTTTGCCGAGACTGCCTTGCAGATCGGAGTTCAGGCAGATAAGTGCGAGATAGTCGACAGCAGCTTCAACATTCGCGGTGCGGAAGTCTCGAGTGTAGTAGCCAAGCATGCGGCCAAAATTGACCTGAGGGAGTTGCTTGGTGGTAAAAGTCACTCGAATCCTTCTGTCAGCTGAGTGTAGCCAGGGATGAAAAGCATAAGTGACTTACAAAGCTCAGACTCTGAGACCGAGAAGTCCGATACACGTAGGAGGCCGTAAAAGTCTAACGCAATGGCGAAGTGAACAGCAGCAACATACGAGTATGGGTATAAGTACGAGATGGCCTGTTCGAACATGCCTCCCAGTATCTGTAGGAAGAAGAATGTGCCATATCCTCCAGCACCCTCTGCACCTTTTGAGAAGTGCCGCTGACCAATCTCCTGGATCGTCTCTTGTACCTCTTCGAGACCGAATACTTCTCCTGCAACTTCCTCAACCCGATTGACCTCTCTAGCGAGGTTGAACTGTAGCCATATCCAATCTTCCACGCCTTGGCCGACACTATCAACGTTTCTCTTACTCAGCTCGCACCGGCCGATGATCTTGTAGCAAGCCATACGATAAGGGTCGATGGAATTTTCGGGCGCAATCCTTGACCGTTGTGAGTACTCAGCATTGATTCGGTCTTGAACTGAGCGTTGTAGCCTCCGGTCTTTACTACTAGCATAGCCCGTAATGTAGGTGATGAAGTTGCGGTCAAGCGCTCTGAACCCAGTCTGGTTGCTCGTCACATACTCTGCCGCCTCCTTAATGAAGCCGCATCTGAGAAGATAAAAGATCAGAACCCAGCAGTAATCGCCCTCGAGCATCTGCAGGTCTGAACCATCGGGCGCTAGATCTTTGCGTGCCGCACGAACCCTGACGTAAGCTCTGACTTTGTTGATTGTCGTTGGTATTCCTCCTAGGTTGGCTTCCCGTGGGTTGCGAGCGATCATGGACTCAAGTTGTTGATAGAAGCTGTTCAGCGTTAGAACTCCAATATAGAAGAATCAGAAAACTTATAGACTCACTGCTTCTCCAGGGTCTTCCTTGACCCGTCTATGATCCTCTGCCGTATGGCTACCGCTCTGGCCGAATTCCGAGTTTCGTCAAGGTAGTCATCTGCATACTGACGTTCCTTGACAGCATCTGGATCTGTAGAATTGTTCGCGTTAGGATTTTCTTTGACTATCTCAATCAATGCCTTGTATGCGTCGATAAGCTGGCTTGGAGTCTATGATAGCGTCATCAGCACTGGGCGGTCTTCAGGCATGAGAAGATGACAGACCTCTCCTCCTGGCTGGCCTTCTACACTTGCAAATTCCAGCAGTACTGGGTAGACCACCTCCTGCAGTCTCGCTACGTTCAATCGTTGGATTTTTTCGGCATATTTGCCCTGCTTCTCCCGCACGAACCGGTCATCTTGCATTCCAACGCCATTACCGTTCCTATCTGCCACGTCCGCAAATAGTGTCGCATTTCCTGAACCTGTACCTGGTGTCCCAATTACCGACTTCTGCATCCCAGTCTTGCCAAACACACTTCTATTTGGTGTTCCTTGTCCGGATGCGCCCTGTCCTCTCCCTCTTCTCGTAGATCTGCCAAAGCTGCCTTTAGCACCAGGGCTTGGAAAATTGGTAGGGTCATCGTCCTGATCACCGCCTGGAGGGGTCAGTCCAAAATGCTCATAGATTCGCTTTCGTTGTTCATCCCAGTTCATAGAAACGTTCTCTTCAAGGAACGCATCAAAGTCTCTCGCAGCGCGGTTGAGACCTTCCGCTATCATGGCGAGCGTAGATTGCTGTTCTAGTTGTCGAACAAACTTTCCATTATCCGGATCAAAGTCCAAGGTTTTCTGGATGCCCGCAGAGCCGGAAGTCTGGGCATTCAAAGAATTGAGATCTCGAAGGGCGGCGCCTGGCGAAATGCCGGAAGCTGCAAGCAGATAGTGGCTGCGAAGAGATCCACAGTTTAGCAGAGCTGCATCAACGCGGCCAAATCCGAATACCTGTGCTTACGTTTTAGCATCCCGGCCCCTTGCCTGCTTCGCCTGTCCTCCGGCTCCTCCGGCTCCTCCAAGTTCCCTCACCCTCCTTGAGATATCTCCCAACCCTAGCTGCAAGCTGGGCAGCTCCCCGAAGCCATCCCGACCGTCCACACCATTCGTTCTCTTCCTACCTCGTTCTAGTAGACTGTCGAAGTAGGCTGGTTGTGGAGCTCCCGTAGGTCCATATGACTGCTGCCCATCCTGCTGTTGCTGCTGAGGCTGCACTGCGTGATTCTGCTGCTGTTGCAATGGTTGAGATGCGAAGAGAGACGATTGAAGAGGTTGAGAGGTAGGGTTATTTTGTGATGCGAAGAGACTAGTCGCTTGAGGTTGCGAGGTGTTGGTTGTAGAAGCCCCGAAAAGCCCTCCAGTGCCAGAAGCGGTTTGTGGTTGGGAAGATAATAGACCGGCGAAGGGATTCGAGCTAGATTGGGGCTTCGATTGGGAAGATAGTAAACCGGCAAAAGGACTCGAGCTAGATTGGGGCTTCGGAGCTCCGCCAAGATTACTGAAGAGGCTGGGTTGCTGCTGTGTTTGGAAGGTATTGACGTTGCTGAACTGTCCGTCAGTGTACGGCTGTGGTGTCGATGTCGATCCGCTTCCAAGATTGCTGAAGAGGCTAGTCTTTGGTGGATCGGTATTGGAGGACATATTGGAAGTATCGTAGAGGAGCGGAACTGGGAAATGGCAACGTGGTAGGCGTGCTGTGACTTGCGCGTGGACAAGGGTAAATGTTGGAGAATCTGGGAGACGTGAAGCTTGTGTCGTCGCGTATGGCCGGTTCGGAAAATGATTCGGCCGGCAGATTATCGCCAAAGTGACGCTAACCTGCAAGATGTAGCTCATCCTCTGAATCCAAGACGTTCTCTTCAACATAGCTCTCGGAGTCGTAATCCATGTCGGAGTCGTATTCATCTTGTGAGTGCTCCTTCAGGATTCCTCTTGCCCGCTTGTAAAGCTGGGATAATTCGCCGCTGTTTTTGATGCGCAACTCTTTTGCGATCCTGGCGTAGGTCCACTTGTAGACGCCTCGGTATCTCACTATCTTGTACTCTTTGTTGGGACCGTATCGGGTTTTCAGGTGTCTCATGAATAGTTTGTATGAGCCTTCTTGCATGCGTTGAAGTTTTGGCCCTGCGTGAGCACGCTTATCAACAAAAGCTCTTCAGCTTGAAGAGCTTTAACTTGGCCTTTCACTTACATCCGTCAAGGTCAAGGTCTATCTTCTCTTTTGGAGCCATGATTCAGGTGTAGAGGTTGGGGGTGCACATCGCTGCTTTTAGGGTTGTTTTGTGGCTTTCAAAGCGGCGTTGTTTGCTCTCATTTGACCTGCGTGAAGATGCCTGCAGCTAAGCGAGGCACTAACTGTGACGTTCCAATCGGACTGCAAGGCAACACAAGACCTAAGGGTTACGAGTTCTCGCTCCATTTGGCATACATACAGGAACACACCCGAGTATAGTTCCATAGAAGGAAAACGTGTTACAGCATCATAAGTCCGGATGCGTCTAGGAGAATAATCATGTTGAAATCCATTCTGTGTGCCGACTACTCTCATCATACAGGGCCAGCGGAGGATGCGGCAGTATCTGGAAGGGTTAAACGGGGAGTTCAGTCAAGACGGCTGGGTTATCGAGCCTTGAAGGTTGATATATACCAGTATGGCGGCCAGATCGTACAACGTGAAGATTTCGCGCCAGTAACGTTGGCAGTGTGCAGTGTAATTGATCTATACTGTTTTCTTCGGAGCTCTCCTATGTAACGCCGTGTCCATGATCAACGCGCACCGAACACCTAAATGCCTGTCATCTGGTCCGTTGCTTCTGCCCTGGATCCATCCGAAAGGACGCGACGGTAGAATCTCTACTGTGTGATTGGAACCCAATACATCTGTGCGTCATGTCTGTCGATGGTGCCAATGACCGGCCTAATAACTCCCTCATGTCCCTTCTTTGCCTTCGCTGCCCTGCTTCACCGCTTGCTGCGCAACGATCCACTCAAGCACAGTCTCGTAGCATAATACAAACTGCCTCAAACTCTGTACCATACTGAGTCGCTGGTCCCTAAGATCTTCGACGGTCTTAGCTACCAAGTCGAGGTCATCCCTGTTAACCCAGTTCCCGTCATCAACATCCATCCTATCTTTCTGTGCCTTGCCAGCCCTTTCGCGGCGTTGCCGCTTGAGCATGTCCAGAACCGAGTCGACCGTACAGAAGGTGCCTGTCCGGCCACAACCTGCGCTACAGTGAACTACTACTGGCCTTTGACCGGCTGATTCGGGATCTAAAGAATCGCGAGATTTTGCCGTGTTCCTGACGACGGCGTTGCACTGCTCTACCAGCCTTAGAACATGTATCGGATGCGCAGGTGCGCCAAAGTCCGGCCAACATGAGTAATGCAACTGCGTGACCTCATGCGGGGAGGCAAAGGGATGAGCTGCATGGCTCAGAGCGAGTTTGCGGACGATGAGATGAGGCGTATCCATGGAAGGTGACTTTGCGTCCTTATGGAGGTCTTTTCCAGCAGCGGTCGAAGGGTTCGTGGATCGACGACGGCCCATACTTGGTCGTTCGTCTGAATTTGAAGGCTTGGAAGAGGCCCTTGTATAATCTAAAGAAACACGCTTCTCTGAGAGAGATTTAAGCTTCAAGGGGCCATAATCACCCCCTTTCCAGTAAGGGTGACTTTTCAGTTGGCCGCCCTCGGATTCAGCGGTCAACATGACGATCACGCGAGCATCTTGTTCCCAAACAAGGCGCCAGAAATCCTACGAAAAGCATTAGAGTCATAATAATAGATGAGGCTTGTTTATATGCTTACCTCGAAAGTAGCTGGCACCGGCGCTTGAGTCGCGATGTAGTGCTTATTCGTCCAACCAGCTTTCACATGGCTCGCGTTGATGTAGTCGCAACCGCCGCTCGGTACGCCCTGCAGTCGAACCCTCGAGTGGTCGTAAGGCCAGATATTGTTGTACCTGTTCTTCGCACCTTTCTCAATCCCGGCTATCTGAACCGATCTCGGAGCGTCTGGCGCTGGTGAGCCGTAAGACACATTGCCCGATAAAGCTTTCTGCAAACGCCGTTGCTCTGCCTTCTCTATGGCCAGGAAGCGGTCCGACACCATCTTTCCACCGTCTTTGGTGGCGGACGCCTGTCGTAACCAAGTTGGCAAGTTCACCTCGCTCTGCTCGAGCAATGCGGCTGGTTGCGTGACGGGCATCTGACCAACCCCACCAATTAGGTCCATGTTTTGCCGGATGTTGCTAAAGAATGGGTTCGCAGCAGTCTTAGCGCTAGGCATCAGACACCCTCCCGCCACCGGAGCCACGCCTGCAACTGCAGGTTCAATAGATAAGGTCCTCTTACTCGAAGATTCGGTTTCGCTGCTTGGTCGCCAATTTATCATATCAGGGAATCTGCTCGAGAACTCGGCGAAACCACCACGAACGACGTATGCATAGCCTGCCCAGCCCTCGTTTGTAAATTTCTTAAGGGTGTTGACTGAAGAGACCGCATCCTTCATCTGCGAGGAACTACCATCGTAAAAGACAATGAACCTGCTTTCCTTCCAGCGAGCAAATTTAGCCTTTTCAGCCTCTATGGTAAAAGTGTCCGCAAGCTTTTGCACGTTGAATGACGGGCGCTTTAACAAAGTTGTGGGTATGCATAGATTAATAGCACCGGAAATTCTTGACTGCGAATATTGGGGATAAACCCGCAAATCTAGCAACAATACATCTTGAGGCGAGGACTTCAGGAGGTCGACAAAATCCTGACATGGGACCATCAACGGACCATCACTTTGAAGACGTGTCGGAAGCGTGTCCGCTCGTTGTTGTGCGCGATGTTTCGGTGACGGCGGATCAATCTTGTTATAGGGTAGTGAGAGGCGTGAATGCCGTTCGTCAAGATGAGAAAACTGAGTTCTCTGTAGTTGTGGAGATTCGGTGAACGGCACAGGCGCAGGAGATTCTTCGCGAGGGATGTCGAAAAAAGAGGGAGAATTTAATTGCATGGGCCTATGGGAAGACTGGATGGAGTAGTTACTAGAGTCGATCTCCATGCGATCTTCGATATCTATTCGCCTCTCGTTGCCGGATGCGGGGACTGAGCGGGGAGATTGACCCGAGATTCCTCTCTCCGTGTCCTTTGTACTTGGCCTTTGCCCGGGCGAAGAGCTCATGCTGAACTGTGAAAGATTGCCATGTCCGAGAGTGAAAGGTTTTGTCTCGGACTGCCTTCGAAAAGCTTCAAAGCGTGGATTCGAATCCGAAGAGGGCACCTTAGGTGAGGGCAAGGCGGTAGACCGGACAGTCGAGGATGGAGGGCTCCAATTTGTCTTCGCATGGCAACCTGGCTTCGAATCTGTAGGGTTCCTCGTAGGATCGGAGATGAGATCAAAGTAGTTGGGGCTCGGTGTGCGGCAGTCTTGCGCCACATGAGGAGATCGAGCGCTCGAAGACAGAAAAGGAGGCATAGCTTGGCCTACAGAAACCGAAGTACGTGTCGGTGGTCCACCGGGAGTGGTAGAAGCGAGTTGGTGAGAGTGTTTTTGTGAGTGGGCGTGCCACGACGATTGTGGCGATGGTCTGGTGGTGGCTGCAGCGGTCATGATGCGAGGAATGTAGTGGTCGGTGCTGCAAATGAATGAGTAGGTCGCTGGAAAACTTCAGCCGTGCAGAACATACCCACATCCAACTCAACCGCAGTCTTACAACATTGTGATGTTTCTGAACAATGACCACTTTGCCGTCGGATGGAGGACAGTGTGGAGTTGTCGCCTAAGGTGCAATATGACGTTTGGAAGCAGCTTGCTCTTATGGCAAGACCAACGTTGATACAGAAGGTGCGGCCGGTGAAATATTCTTGCTCTTCCAGTGAAGGGCTTATTAATTCTACCAATCAACTACCAATCAAGACGGTGAAAAGGTAAAGGAGTGTCCAGAAAGCTTAGATAGGAAGCTCCTTGGTGGAATCTATGGCGTCGACGGTGCACCCTCTAGATGTAAAGCTTCAAGCAAGATGATGAGCACAAGGGACCAGAAAGAGGTGGCCGTAGATTGTCGCAGTCTATGAGGTGTGAAGACAGAGTCATCATTAGACGAAGTAAGAGATAGGCCTGGCGACAGCGTAGCCTGGACCCTGAACTCGAGCCGCGGGGCTGATCACAAAAACCATCAAGGGGCGCCACTAACGTCATCCACACTTACGGGAGCTTAGTCAGAAGGTACCACTGCAGAAGGCTGAGCCTCTCGAGACTAAGTACCGTATTTTATGCTAAGGCGAAGCAAGGCTGACAATCAACTTCGTCGACACACCTTAAGTCACCGGTTTTTTGGACTTGCGGCTTCACCTTCAATAATAGCTTCCCCACGGAGGAGCTTTGCGTACATGTACTGTACTTCTACAAGTATTCTACGGAAGATCTGCCCGTCAACTTTCAGCAGTGCGCAGATCCTTTGCCACTTCGATGTCATACAGTCCTAATTGCGACGACTAGTGACTCGTACAAGTACCCGACCCTGTCAAGTGAGGTAGCAAACACGAGAGAATTTCTAGTCTCCGGATCGTCATGTCAGCTTGACCTTAGTCGTGTCAGCCTCGTACAGTACCTAATGTACCTTATATTGTAAGGTCAAAGATCGCTGAAGCTCTGGTTCGAAGTTTAGTCCCTGCTGCTCGAGCTGGGTGAAAGGGCATGTATTGTCGCTGTACTTGTGCTTTCATCGCTATCACCGTCATAATTTCCATTGATGGGTTTCACAATCTATTTCTATCGAGCGCAGATGGCAATTCACAGGAGCAACGGTGACACGGTGTAACGTGTTAATATCCCATCGAGGCGTATTGCGCCGTAGCAGCCTCGAGCTCTTACACGTACCGGGTAGTGACAGCTTCCCCAAACAAAACTGACAATGTATGAAGTACTCCATACAGTGATGATAAGTGGGGTACCTCCGTCCGGAAACAGAACCGTTGATTGTTGACGGGATCTGCACGGCAAAGGATTTCGCCGTTCAATATAATCATCGTCATACCTCATCAGCTTCTTCATCTTGATGTTTCTTTGTATGATCATTGGTTAGTTAGGATCAAAGACGTTGAGCCTTGACACTGGGAGTGTCGCTCCTCATTGTTGCTATGGATGGAGCCTCAGTGTTTTGCACCGTGATCTTGTAATTTCGCCATAGTGTTCCATATGCTGCGCCATATCAAATGCAGACACTCTGTGCGTTAGACAGATATGTTTTATGCTGCTTTCTCCTTTCCTCGACTAACACCAAAGTACCTTCCACCCTGCAGCGAAGTCGTTCATCTCCTCTCGTTCTTCTATGTCATCTCTCAAATCGCTAGTACCTCAACCGTCCTCCTTCCAATCGGTACCTCAAACATCAGAGAATGGATTGAGAACATAGATCGTTCTCGATATCCAGGGAAGGATTCTAGCAGGAGGTGAAGCCAAGGGGAGGAGATGGGCCGTTGATGGGTTGTGGTACAGGATTGGGCAATGACCTGTTCAAGTAGTGCAACACCGTTTCGTGGAGTCACTTAGTATCCTGGTAGTACTGTACCTTCAAGTGATTGTGCTCTTTGTGCTCAATTGCTGCCGAACATCTTGAAGATCTATCATTGGCTGGTCAACGACGAGACAATCGATCAATAAGAACAGGCACCTGTATTGCTCGGACTGGATCAAAGGTCACATTGCCTCTTAGTAGAGGAACGTTCTTATCATTAAGGTCGCTCTCCCAATGCAACCATTTCCGAATAGCAACCACGGAGTCCAGCTACCGCGACAACACGTAATCTGACCTATACGGCCCGTCTCCCCGTTGGCTGACTTTACAGACATCTTTTCGTGCCTGTTGGCAAAGCAAAGACGTCCGCCGGTCAAGCTTCGAGTTCCAAGGACAGTAACTCCCTCTTGCGACAAGCCATGTATCCAACATCCCACCGTACCAGGCCCTGATCCGTCATCGCATAGAGTTTGTTTTCGTTTGGCCAGTACATGCTGTGGATAACTCCCTGAGAGGGTAGCTTCACATGTCTCAGGACAACATTCCCGGATTTTGGACAGAGGTCTTGGGCAGGAAAGTAATGATCTGGTGGGTCTTCTTGCAGAGCATTGGGATCCAGGGCCCATACGCAGAGGTCCGACCAATCTGACTTTGCGATTCGAGTACCGTTCGGAGATATGGCCATGATGGTACCCAGGGAGCTATGACCATGTTTGAAGCCATCGAGTCTCGCAAGCGTTGTCCAATGCCTTGAACAACGGCCCGAGTCGAGCTTAGGCTGGTGATCACAAGCATTCGCCATCGTCTCAAGTATGCTCTGAATGACGAAAGCTTGCTTATCGTCGCGTTCGTTTGTCATAGCGAGCGCCAAGAATTTTGTCCTGCATACAAGTGATGACATTGGGGTAGAAAGGGCAATATTGCTGACATGATCGTAGTGGAACGGCATACCAATAAGAACGGACTCTCTGGGCCACGAATCCAAGAACACCCACTCGAGGTTACGAGATATGGGGGTGGAAAAGGTCTTCATTGGATTCACAAAATTCGTATACCATGAGTGGATCGGGATACCAGGCGTGTAGAGATTGAGCTGTGATTCATCGTGGGTAAACTGCATATTACAGACCAGGGGCGGATGGGTAGTCGAGATTGGATCAGTATGAGGACGCTCCAAAGCGGATTCCTTGGGTGATGGATCTAAGATGAAGAGGTCAGCTCGTCTGCATCCTACTAGAAAGTCGTGGATATTACAACACAACATCAACATGTGATACTGCCATGAGGCCTCCGTCACCAGATCGGCTTAGAAGGAGACAAGGAGATGAGGTACGAGGTTGCTTCCAAGAAACACCTGAGCGATAGAGACAGTAACCTTGAAGCGCGGATTACAGATACGAAGCATGTCATGTTGGTAATGTAAAAGAAGCACAGGCGCACTGACCATAGCCGCATGCTTCCATGAGGGTTCTGTTTCTTGCGTACAGACTGACTTTGGTGTTAACGCTATATCCGGTACGAGTCCAAGCTATGCAAGCTGTGCCGTTGTTCGCAATTGCAAGACCAACAGGTCTGAAATCCCCGTCGACAGCGATATCTCTCGTTTCTTGAAAAGAAGAAGAGTAGAATGTCCCTTTTGTAGTGCCTTTCGTGGTTGCAGTAAGGTGATCAAAGACGACGAGCTTAAGCGTATGCCTGGCCTTTTCTACTGCCTCTGCCACGAAAGGTCCTCCATTTCCCATGTGTGGTGTGTATTTATACAAGCCGACTACATCCCGATCTTGGGAGAAGGCGATTTTCAGAAGCTCGATGTGACAACCCTGTTCCTCGTCCTGGAACAGATGGGGTCGCAGATCCGCCTTTGGATGTACGGTCTCTCCTCTGAAGTCGTACAGCTTGATGACTGATCGGTGCTGGTAAGCTATAGCTACCCTTCCAGGGCAAAAGACACATTGCCGCACGTTGATCTTGTCACGACCTGCCGAATATCTTGTAAGTTGTGCCAGCACATCACTACCACATAGATTGCGTACAGCCCGTAGCTTGTATTGCGCGAGGGTATCGGACGTGCTGAGGTCTTCAAGACCTATAGTGAGACCCGGCATAGAATATAGCTGATGTAGCAAGACATGCTTCGAGTTAGCAATATTGTACAGTCTTTTACAAACGAACAATGAGACCAGAAGAGTCCCGGGGTCCATGTGCCATAGTATGTTTTGGATAACCTCTGGCGGTAGCTGTATGAGCATGGTGAAGAACTGAGGGTCGAGCAACACAGTAAGAGCGCTTAAGGGCCCCTCGAGTTGAGATGACACCGTAAGTACACTATAAACAAAGAGATCAGTGTTGGATCAATCAGGGGCGTGACAAGCCTCAGTGCCAGTGCCCCAGCTTCCAAGATGGTCACAGTGTAGTTATTGACGTTGCGCGAGCCTTACATACCACAAGGGACGGGATTTGCCGAATAACTACAAGATCAGGGCAGAGCAGGTTGCATTTGGACGGCAGCCTAGATGTCACAGCCATCTTCTCATACCATATCCGTCTGTCCCAGTTGGGCTGAGTAGCTGCTCATATGCAATCAGCAACCCGCTGTCCTGACATGTATATACTCTGCGCTTCTGACTGTTGCGTCCAAGAATCATTAGACTTGGGATGCAGTCATCTCTAATACAGCCTACCAACGGATTGCATTGGTGATATTTAGATCTGCTCGCAGAAACGGTCCCTCGATTACTTGATTAACGTAGACAGGTTGCTGATCCTCTTGAAAAGGTATGAAATCATATTCCAGGATATTCTGTAGCCTCCTTCATCAACAGTCATCCGGTCGATGAAACGGCCATCTAAAACATGGTTTACTTTTGATCTCATTAAAGGCCGCTCTATTTATTTACTTACAGGGACCTTCTCAACCAGGCTTTAGCAGGACTATTCGGCAGGCCTTCACGAGGGACCCGACATCGGACGTCCAAGCTATCAAACCTCGAGCCGAAAAGCGAGCTGTCTGTGACGTTTGGGGTGTATAAGACTTCTACTGAGTACATATTGATATGACTAACTGGGATTATAACAGAAAGGGTTGCACAAACAACTTAGAAGCGAAGTTCAAGCAGTACTGCGGCCCAGATAACGTGGAAAGATTCGGCAGCTTCTCGAGTGAGTCAAGTCAGATATCTCTATCACCCGGACTTTGGTTTGAACTTGAGGTTATTATCAGTCTTGGGGTTTGTGGATTGGAGACGGCTCTCCAATAGCTATCTTGAAGCGTGGCATTATGTTCATCGAATAACGAGCTCTAGTCTTCCCTGGATCAGATCTCATGGGTTTATGATTGTCAGCGCGCAAGACCGAGCAAGTGTATGACTCCAGAGCACTCCTCGGATAGCCGCAGGAGCCGTCTTTTGGTATTAGTAGAGACCTATCGAGAGCTGTCGTGGATTTCGCAATAATTTCTTATTTGTCTCCACCCCCAGTTGTCATAGCAAGCACTGCGAAGCCTAAGAACACCCACCAGTATCTATGTGAACACTCTCCGTCAGCTCTGCTTTTGTTATCCCCCGATGAACACGGGGCAATACTCACTTCTGCAAAAAGCTCTTCTCAACCTCTTTTTCCGGCACCTTTCCGTCTGGACTCAGCACCACCGGCTTATTCAGATGAGGCTGCGGTGCCGGCGCCGGTCTGACGACGTCCACTTTAGGCTTCCCATCTTCCGTATTGCTACCGTCTTGACTTGTTGGAGTAGTCTTCCGTGATGAGTGGAACGCAGCACGCCAAATCTCCCCTTCCGCGTTGATATGCAATCGTATTGTCCCTTGAAACTCGGGTTCGAAGCTCGCAGCGGATGTCACGGTGCTGCCGAGCCAGGTCTTTGTTGAAGAATTGTAGAGACCTATTTGTACCAGCTCTACAGGATTGGATGACGGTAATACTGGTGGTGTGTAGCTGAGGACCGAGCTGTAGGGTTCTAATGGACTGTATTCTATGAGTGCAAGCTTGCTGGGGGATGAGGAGAGCGGCCAGGCGTAAATCGTGGTGCTGCGGATCGATGCTAGACCGGCGGGCTTAGAGAGTGTGAGGGTCACTCCTAAGAGGACAAGGAGGAGTGACGTAAGTAGTTGCATTGTGATGTACACAATCTTGCAATAGACTGACAGCTAGCACGCTAACCATTGCGAAAGCAACATGTTCTGTGATGAGGAAGCCAGGGACGGCACGGAATAATCCAAGCCCGGGACCGCTGTCACTTCTGGGTTTCTTAAGATTTCTCATTGAACGTCTAAGGGAAGTAATCTCGCAGCTTCTGCGGATTCAACCCAGCCAGCATGGATGTGTCCTAATAACTACGACAGATCTCTTTCACTTTGTCTAAGTCATTTGCGGCCTTTGAAAGGCATACGCTTCAACAAAGTTGTTTATATTTCTCTCTGGATATCTGAACTGATGCTCTCAATCTTCTCGTCCACGACAATGATTTCAGACACCAGCTCCATGGCTTGCTTATGGTTCACTCAATGAGACCTACATATGCTCGAGAGCTTTTGTGGTACGTCAACATGTCATTATGTCTGACACTGCCTGCATACCGTATGTTCATCTCTGCAATGGATGGTTGCGGGGAGAAGCCCCCGCTTCGTGCTATCCCGACGTGCCCGACATGTAATTCGCTTGTTTCTCAGAAGGTTCATCTCATCGCCAGGCAGTACAGCTCGAAGCCTACATTTACGGTGATTCCTCCGTGCCTGTCATTCGATTGGAGTCATCCGGGTTACCTTATGTATTGGCAACCATTATGTGCAGACAGAGTGATTGACGGCGCGAAAGACAGCGGGGCAGAGAGACCCCCACTACAAGTAAGCGACAAACGTGGGATCAGCATCGTGAAGCTCCTTCGGAGGGTTGAGTACAGCCAGCGTAACACTCACCATAGGCCCAATAATGGGCCCACTAGCTGCATAACAGAAGTACCTTGCACCGTTCTTACTCAACATTATTCACTTTCCTGGTGTGACTTATATCATCAGTCAGTCACTGTGCATCCGAACCTATTCCACCATCACCGCGCCTGCCCACCCGCCACTAAGACACACTTGGCTTTACTAAAGCCAGAGACCTAAAGTAGCTTTCAATCACGCGAGACGTCACGATTGACAAGGTTCGGAAAGTAGTGGTTTAAGATGGACTCCATGCCGTTCAGACGGCCTGCTAGGCAATCATCCCGCCAAATGTCCACAGACCCTCACAACGAGCTCAATCCGCACATGGACCACTACATTGGAATCGACGTCGGTACTGGCTCTGCAAGGGCATGTATCATCAACAGCAAGGGAGACATTGTCGGACTAGCCTCGGAGAACATTGGTCTCTGGCAGCCTGAGCAAGGGTACTATGTATGTCCCGGTTCCACCACTGGTTTATAGCTAGCTACAGTAGCTGCAACTGAACTCCAGCCAACCAGATCTCACTGACTTCAGGGTTCAGGAGCAATCCACAAACAACATCTGGCGCTGCATCTGCTCATCCGTCCAGCGAGCTTTAACACAAAACAACATTGATCCTTCGACCATCCGTGGGATTGGCTTCGACGCTACTTGCTCTCTTGCCGTCTTCTCTCAAGACACTGATGAGCCTGTCTCCGTCACAGGACCTAAGTTTGACAACGACCGTAACATCATCCTATGGCTTGATCACAGACCACTTGAAGAGACCAAGAAGATCAATGCCACCGGGCACAACTTACTTCGCTATGTTGGAGGTACCATGTCGATTGAGATGGAAATACCGAAGGTGCTGTGGTTGAAGAACCACATGCCGAAGGCTTTGTTTGATCGGTGCAAGTTCTACGATCTGGCGGACGCATTGACGCACATCGCTACAGGCAACGAGACTAGAAGTTTCTGCAGCACTGTTTGCAAGCAAGGCTTTGTGCCAGTTGGTGTTGATGGAAGTGTCAAAGGATGGCAAGGAGATTTTCTGAAGGAGATCGGACTTGAAGATCTGACCGAGGACAACTTCAAGAGGCTGGGTGGAGTCAATGGGGTAGTGAGTCGTTTTCTGTTAAAATCTTGTTGTAGCATTCATGGCTAACTAATTTATAGAACGGGGAATACCTCAGCGCCGGCGAGCTCGTTGGGACGTTGAGCGAAAAGGCCGCAAACGAGCTAGGTCTGAAAGCCGGTGTCGCTGTCGGCAGCGGTGTCATTGACGCTTATGCCGGTTGGGTTGGCACAGTTGGAGCCAAGGTCACACTTGGCAGCCACGAGCTCAGCTCCGGCGTGGCCCAGAATGACAAGTCACAAGCGTTTACCCGTCTCGCAGCTGTCGCGGGTACCTCCACCTGTCACATTGCCATGTCGCCTAAGCCTGTGTTTGTTTCTGGTGTCTGGGGTCCTTACCGTGACGTCTTGATTCCGGATTACTGGATGGCGGAGGGCGGCCAGAGCGCTACAGGCGAGTTACTTAAGCATGTCGTCGAGACGCATCCAGCATTCCAGCAAGCTCTGTCCAATGCAGAGTCGTATAACATGAATATATACGACTACCTCAATGAGCATCTCAAGGATATGCGACAAAAGTCAAAGGCACCAACCATCTCTTGGCTTGGCCGGCATTTCTTCTTCTACGGAGATCTCTTCGGCAACCGGTCACCTATCGCAGACCCACGGATGACTGGCTCAGTCATTGGACTCAGCAACGACAAGAGCATGGACGGCCTTGCTCTTTACTACTACGGCACCATGGAGTTCATCGCGCTCCAGACCCATCAAATCATCGAGACGATGAACAAAGCTGGCCACCACATCAGCTCTATCTTCATGTCTGGATCCCAGTGCCAGAATGACATTCTGATGCGGCTCATGGCTTCAGCGTGCGATATGCCCGTCCTGATCCCTCAATACGTCCACGCTGCTGTATGCCACGGCGCAGCGATGCTAGGCGCAAAAGCCGCATCAGCAGACAAGAACGGTAAAACCGAGCCTTTGTGGGACATCATGGATCGGATGTCCAAGCCCGGCAAGGCTGTTCACCCCACCGAGGATGAACACGAGAAGGAACTTCTGGCTGTCAAGTACAAGGTGTTCCTCGAACAGTGCCAGAGCCAGCAAACGTATCGGAAGGACGTCGATGAGGTGGTTAACAAGTGGAGCAAGAAGGAGAGCACGCCCGGTAAGTAGTTTGTGGAAGGTGGTACGAGTGGGAGCATTGCGATGAAATCGCCACTGGGTTAGAATGATGCTGTGGCTGAACGGGCCCTTGGGACGGGATTATTGTAATGAAATGATGATATACAATAGCCATGACAGTCTCAAGAATTCTCTCTACAAGTCGGGAGAATCACGTCATTCACACCAGGTTCGAGATGTGACGATCCGGATTTATCTGATCTCCGCATATTCACAGTAGACAAAGCTTGGGTTGACTGCTGTGATGATATAGCTTTGAATTTTTGTAGGAGTGCGACGAACGAGTCAGCACTGTATCTACCTCTTGCTAGTATTACAATCACGGCGCGCAACTGCCTCGTACGAGTAAATAGCCCACCATCCTGCCTGCGTCCGCCAATAGTTCCTTACAATCACCACACACTAAACAGCGTTCATCTAACTACTTCCACAACTTGCCCAAACTGACCTCCTTATCATCATGCTTATTCAGCACCTTGGCCGTAGCCAGGTCGAAATCCTCCTGCGTGACGTGTACTCGTCTCTCCCTGAGGGCGAACATGCCCGCTTCCGTGCACACACCCTTCAACTCAGCGCCCGAGCAGCCGTTCATCTTTTCGGCAATCTTTTTCAGGTTGATGCCGCGCGTGAGATTCATGCTGCGGGAGTGGATGCGGAGGATGTCAGCGCGGGCTTCGACACTGTGTGGATGTTAGTCGATGGTTGGTGGTGTTCAACGAGTGGGAGGGAGTTGAGAGGAGAAGCTTACGTGGGTGGTGGAAACTCGATCTTTCTGTCTATCCTTCCCGGCCGGAGGAGAGCAGGGTCGAGAATGTCGAGACGATTTGTAGCCATGACGACTTTGATATTTTTCGTCGGTTCGAAGCCGTCGAGTTGGTTGAGAAGCTCCAGCATCGTGCGTTGGACTTCTGAGTCGCCTCCGCTGCTGCCTTCGACTCTTGAGGAGCCGATGCTGTCGATTTCGTCCATGAATATGATGCTTGGGGCGTGCTCTCGTGCCATGACGAAGAGCTCGCGGACCATGCGACTGCCTTCGCCGATGTATTTCTGTACAAGTTCGGAGCCCGAGACGCGGATGAATTTGCTGTCTGTGTGATGCGCTACGGCTCGTGCCAGTAGCGTCTTGCCCGTGCCAGGTGGACCGTATAGTAGGACGCCTTTCGGTTGCGCTATGCCTAGCGACTCGAAGAGTTCGGGGTGTTTGAGCCCCAGCTCGACGACTTCCTTGATCTCCTTGATCTGTTGGTCCAAACCACCGATCGTATCGTATGTGCTATCTGGGACTTTCTCGACCATCATGAGGGAGACTAAGGGGTCGACGGACGAGGGGAGCATTTTCTCGAGTTTGTAAGAGTCGGAAAGAAGAGTTACGCGTTTGCCCACCGTGAGCTTGGAGATGTCGACGTTGTCTGATATGTCCACCACTAAGTGAAAATACTGTCAGCGTAGTCTAGCATTTCTAGCATGGAGGGATAGGCCTCACCATATTTGCCTTCTGGGTGTACTTTTACCAGCACTTTCTTCGTCCCCATCACTTTGACAACCTCACCGACGTATGAGCCTGGTTGCTGTAGCAGTCCAAGCTCTTCTCGCAGTAACCGGACTCTGGAGTTGTAGTCATTCCGTTGCGCCTCCAACCGTCTCAAGACTGCTTGCCCTTGGATAATCTCAAGCTTCATGCTCTCAATCTTGTTGTGGAAGAAGCTGTCTAACGCCATGATGCAGATAAATGGAAGACGACCAGGAGAGCTTGTTGATGATGCAAAGGCTGTTATCTGCTCGTTTGGGGAGATTTGGTGCGATAGTACTCTCTCTTAGGATCAGTTGCCTTCCGAGCCTCACATTGACCGAAGGAAGGATCAAGCGACCTTCCGGCTGGTCCCGTTTGAGTTTAGTTCCTTGCAGGTGTCAGCAACAGGGATAACTTAGCGAACAGCACATGGCCTGGTCATCACGCCAGGAGGGCTCAGCAGTCCTCACTGATTTTGATCTTAGGTACTACTGCAAATACCAAGATCGACCATAATCTCTCTCATCTACGTCTCTCCAGTTTTTTGTATCACTCTTTATGCAATCTTACTTGATCGCGTCAACGGCAGTAACCACAGACCGTCAAGATGGCTCCCGACAACAGATCCAGTAGGACCACAGAGCACGATGAATCATCCACGACGTCTCCGACAGACACGAGAGGTCGTGTACCACGCTTCGAGCCAATCGCACGCGAAGACGACGATGGGAGCTACCAATCGCCTGATACTGTACGGATATCTAGTTCAGGCAGTCAGTCGGGCGGCCCCTACGGTATGAGTTCAATTCCGGCCAGGGTTTAGTTGTATTCTTTGTCAGCGTCCCACTCTGACAGTCTCTGCAGGTTCAATGGCTTCTTACAACACCGCACAAGGAGATCAGTCTACAGATGGAGATGAGACTCCTACTCAAGACCGAAGTCGTCGTAGTGTTCGCAGCTCCGAAGCTTCTTCAATACGACAGCAAGTAATGTCGCCAGAGACAATGCCGTCAGCCAGTAAACCCAAAAAACCTGGTATGGTACGGCGGGCATCGTCAAAGTTCCAGGCGCCTCAAAGAGGGCAAGAATTCTCCGTGGACGATGATCCTGACGAGTACAGTTCGGATTTTGCTCAAAGGAAATTATCCATGGCAAAGGGTGCCTCGGGATTTGGCACGCTGAGGAGGCAACCTTCGACTCTGCGTCGGCGGCAGACTGCTCTACCTACTGTTTTGCCAAGGGTGGACTCACGAGGCGAAGAAGAAGAACAAGCGGAAGAGGTAGAACAGACAAAACAGGGAGACGTTCGCGGGCACACGGATGTAAACCCTGGTCAAGGGTCATCTGGCGAAGAAGGAACCATTCAAGTTGACGAGGATGTAGAGGATGACGATGCGGATCTCAGCGACGCCGACAGCTTTACATTGAAGGACCGTCAGGATGCTATCAATGAGACACATCCGTTTGGAATACGTATCTGGAAGCCGGCATTGTACAAAAAGGATAGGTCTGTGCAGAAAACTGCCGAAGGAGATATTCACTCTTCACCCGGTGGGAGGGTCAGTAACTGGCTCTGGATGTTCAACTTCCTTTGGACTGCGATTTTTGGATGGTGGTTAGCTTTGGCGGCCGCTCTCGGCGCTGTAGTATGCTTCGTTCTCGCATTCACACCCGGCGCTGTCGATTATGGGAGAGTTTTGTGGGGTTTGGCGAAATATATTTTCTATCCATTTGGCCAATTCGTGAAATTAGAACAAGATGAAGCATACGCTGAGGAGGATGAGGGTGAAGGCAGAAGTATCAGCGAATACGAGCAGTGGCAGAACGGTGATCTCGAAGATGGGCGCTTGTTCTTTGGGCCTGTAAGGAATCGTTCTCTGGTCGGGAGACGGAGGGAGAGCATGGATTCACTGAACGAAAACGACAGCCTCCTGGGTAGAGGCAGAAAAGGTGCGCGCAATGAGCAAGAAGGCCCGGGAAGCAAGCGAAGACTCTTTGGCAGAGGACAATGGAACCTCGGACGTGTCATCTTCTTCGGTTTCTTTTACTTCTTGATCACGCCGTTACTGCTTCTCGTTTCTGGTATGTGCTGGCTCATGGTCTTCTGGATTCCCATGGGTAAAGTAACCTTACTCCTGTTCTATCATCTACGCCGTCACCCTCTGGCGCTGTCATTTCATTCCGACGGCTCCTATTCCCGTGGACCGTCCTCATCCTCGTCTTCAATTCTACTATGCACCTACCGTGCAGTCGGCCTGACGTACTGGAAGTACACGATCGATGGCACCAACATTTTCCTCATCAATCTCATTGCTGTTGTCTTATTTGCCATTTTCGACTACTGGGTTCTCGATGTTGGACTTGGCCTGAAAATATGGCTAACACATCCTGGTTTTGTCTTCGCGCTTGCACTGTTCTCCATTATTCCGCTGGCCTACTTCATCGGACAAGCCGTAGCTTCGATATCCGCCCAGTCATCGATGGGCCTAGGCGCAGCGATCAATGCGTTCTTCTCCACCATCGTTGAGGTTTTTCTGTACTGTGTGGCACTAAATCAAGGCAAAGCTCAGCTAGTTGAGGGTAGTATCATCGGGAGTATCTTCGCTGGTATCCTGTTCTTACCTGGACTGTCCATGTGTTTTGGGGCTCTCAAGCGTAAGACTCAGAGGTTCAACGTCAAGTCTGCTGGTGTAACTTCGACCATGCTGTTATTTGCAGTCATAGCTGCGTTTGGACCTACCCTTTTCTATCAGATATACGGAAGCGTAAGTAGAAAAACCACTCCCAAGCCGCTGTTCTATGCTAATATTTGGAACAGCACGAGTTCACTTGTCATGCGTGTGCCGAGCTGGATACCAAAAGCGACGACAGAGAATGCCGCCGATGTTACTTTTCCCAAGTCCCCGCGATCAACGATCGTTTCTTCATTGAAGCAGTAAGACCGTACTGCTGGTTCGCGGCTGTTCTTCTGTTTCTCTCCTACATCATCGGCTTGTGGTTCACTCTAAGAACTCATGCTGCAGTGATATGGAATACCGAGATGGAGGAGAAAAAGCTTCTGCCAGCTGGACCAACGCCTGGTGGACCAAACGTCCACGAATCAAGGCAGCAGAGCTCCAGCGGGCCTCCAGGTGCAAGGCAACAAGCCGGGGTCGGTCCGCTCAGTCGTTCTTCCGTTCGTGAATCTCAGCTTTACCAACGCATCCTAGGCCAATCCTTGAAGCAAGTTGGGCTGGGACCTCGAAGCCACGATGGAGCGTCACGCATCAACTCCACGTCCAGCAACCAGCATCAAGGGCCAGTACAAACTCCATATCTCGTTCCGCCCAAAAGCAGTGGCTGCGAGAGCGTAGCAGCAGATAATCACAGCCAAAGAAGTGTACAAATCACAGGCCTGTCGGAAGAGGAAAACAACCATCTAGTCCATCAAGTTGCAGAGATGGCCGCTACAGCCGCGACGGTAGCCGCGCGTGATGTAGCTCGCGCTCCACGCAAGACGTCAGCAATTGCTCAAACGCCCGCTCACCATGCGATCCGTCCATCGCACACACACACCGCAACCTTTCACGAGGAAAATGATGAAGCTGTTGCAACAGAAGCAATGTCACACGCTGGCGGCGGTCATGACGCACCGAATTGGAGCCGAATAAAAAGTTTCGTCGTCCTGTTAAGCGCTACCCTCCTGTACGCTGTTATTGCAGAAATTCTTGTCAATACGGTCGACGTCGTATTGGAGAGCGTAGAGATCAATGAGAAGTTCTTAGGAATAACGTTGTTCGCGCTAGTGCCGAATACAACAGAGTTTCTGGTAGGCGTCGTTGCTCGTGGTGGGGTTCATGTTGAAGACAGGCTGACATTAGGGTTTCGCAGAACGCCATCTCTTTCGCCATGAATGGCAACATCGCTCTCTCAATGGAGATAGGATCCGCCTACGCTCTGCAAGTCTGTCTGTTGCAGATTCCAGCGCTTGTACTTTTCAGTGCCGTTCATGGTCGCTTTATCGATCCGCAAAACCTAATCAATCACACCTTCAAGTAACTGCTCCTAACCCTGTACACCAGACCAACCATCCACTAACATGTTGTAGCTTGATCTTTCCTGAGTTCGATATGGTCACTGTGATCCTTTGCGTCTTTCTTCTGAGTTACATGTACGGGGAAGGGAAGAGTAACTACTTCAGTAAGTCCCAGATGATGATTATTCAATAATAAGCCACTGACCTTGCGCAGAGGGCAGTATACTGGTGTTGACATACTTGGTTGTGATCATGGGCTTCTACTTCTCAGGCTACAAGGAGGTGGATTCTATGGGAATCGGCCGCTTCGACACCCTAACGGTCTCGCAGGAGACCTTCAGGACCATCGGAAGAGGCAGGAGTGGTAGAACGTATTGAGCGTTGTTTCCGACTGGTAGGCCGGGTACGTCTGGGTTTCAGCTATGATGTGCATTGCAGCGAGGCGTTTGGGGCAGCAAGTCCTTCCAGCGTGCGCGTTATGGAGTTGAGCTCTACATTATGACTCTTACCTAACATGGGAGGCTCTTACCCATCTACTGCAGTGCTCATTGAGGTCCTTCTCGTTAGTACAGATCAACAGCGCATCACTGCTCTTAAGTATGTAAGGTTCGGTGCCAGACTCGACCAACCCTAAGGGGGATCAGTGTATTTACGGTCTGGGCTGACAGAACGGATAATAATTCTTGTATTGCGGTGTCATGTCATGGCCAACCTCAGAGAATGATGAAGTTACTGCTCGTCGAACACTGCTACCCCTTTTTCTTCGCTGCATCATTCGTTGGTGGCCACCAACATTGGCCTCTGAAAGACAGTGAAGTCTTTCGGTGATCGTCATGACAGATTAGTGTGAGATCTTTGCAAAACATCATCATACTAAGAACTTCACCTTCCCATCACGATGTGTTCAGCAAGGGCTGATACTTCGCCGTACCCTGCGGGCTGTGAGTGACGACGCCAATCCGCTCCCTTCGCTTACGTAACCCCCTCACCGAGCCCTCCCCCTCCAGAAAGCACGACACTTTCCTTCCACCCTTAGCGACAACAATGCCAACGTTCCAATCCAAAAAGTTCCGCCCTTCATCCGCCTCCAACACCATCGCCGCCCGCTACCGCACCGCACTTGCGCGCCACCCCTTCGCGGCCTTCGGTCTCCCGTTCCTCGCCACAATGGTCGCGGGGTCGTTCTTCCTCACGCCGGCGACGGCGCTGCGGTATGAGAAGCATGATCGCAAGGTTAGGCAGATGAGCAAGGAGGAGGAGCTGGGGATTGGGAGGGATCGGAGGAAGGTTGATATGAATGAGGAGTATTATGTGAGTTTTTCCTTGGACCGGGGCGGGGGCGTGGGTGGAAACTGGGGCTGATATGTTGTGTGCGGTTGTGTAGAGATTGGCGGCGAAGGATCTGGATAATTGGGATCAGAAACGGGTTAAGAGGTTGCCGGGCGAGCATGATGGGGTCTTGTGATTGTGGAAAGGTGGGAGAGGGGTGTGTGTCACGATGAGATGGATTTCTGTGGCAGCTGTGCAAAAATCATAGCAGTGGGCATTGACAAGGCGTTACGGAGTTGCGCGGGAGGATTGGTGATGTTTGCTTAGGCGGACTGCAGTAAGTAATGAAGCAGAAATGTACGCATAGCTCATCTCTCACTGTTGCCTTCAAGCCAAGGCTATGATCGATGGGTCACCCTCCAAGCGGTCTTAGCGGAGCGCTTCTTGGACCCTGAACAGCCCTGATCAACACCCTATGGTTATCCGCTTCACTGGCTGATGCTCCGCAGCTAGGCTTCACAAGGTATCTTACAACCGAAGCACCGTGATGTCTAGGCATTGTCGTATTTGAAGGGAGGCTCTTCAAACGAATTGCGCACGCCAGATTTGCGTGACGAACGCATCCTCGGCCGAAAGAGGCACATTCTACCGCGAGTCCCATTCGGACATGCGAGCCTTCAATCGCGCTCACATGCTATGGACAATAGCAACCATACCCAAGTCGCAGAGACAACATCCTTTTCTCGGACATCAACGTCACAAGTTATCGATTCAAGTACCGTTACCAACTCTTTTGCGTTGGCACTATCTCTCTATCATGACCACTAGCGGATGTAGCAGACTATCCATTTTTAAAAGCTTGCCTCGGCCTGCGTATAGATCTGAGTTCCTCTCATTCCATCACCATTATATAGCTACGACATCTGGAGTTCGAGACTTGACGCACACAGAAACACCATGTCGCATACATTGTATTAAATAATCCCAAGCGCGGCTGCTACCTTACTTTCGTACACCCCGTCATCGCTTCCGTCATGGAAGCACCTACAGAACCTCGAAACTTCCCGCGGCCTTATCCCACTCTCCCTGATCTACCAGCATGCATCTCTTCGCTTCTCTTCTAGTCTTTACCACTCACGTTCTGGGCCGGCATGCCTCTCCATAGCAGTGGGACCGAAACGGTAAGATCGAACTTTTCAAGACATGATTGAGCGGTGAGTTTCCTTGCTGGCTCTGGACTTAGTTATTGGCTGGTATGCTGCCCTAACGTACTCGATCGTCTGTGTGACCAGAATCGACTTTCTTCGAGTTCAGTCATCATGGAGGTGGTGGATGGTGGATGCGGGAGGACGATCTTGATACGAAAGAGCGATGATGATGTGGAGTAAAGTATCTTGTTGAGATCAGGACTTTTGCCTGAGGTAAGCGACGGTAACTCTGGAGTGCAAACACCATCGCAGCGGATGCCGCATAGGCATAGTGGGCTAGGCTGTCCCTGGTCACGTCCTTCGGACAGCACTGCTGATCTAGAGGACAGACTGGTGTGCATTTACTGTTGGATAAAGAATGTTCAAGAGAAGGGTATTGAGCCGGGAAACCTGATATCGCAATGCCTTGATCCGTCGGACAGCTCATTCAGGTAACAGGGCACAGTAACCGGCACTGTGATATGACGGTGATGGATGAGATGAGATTATTTTAGGTATGAAATCATATGAGCCCACGAAGATCACCTGTCGTTCAGGGAATCGACGCGTTCGACGTGGTGCTGATGCTCATCGACCACTGCGAAATTAGGGCTTCAGGTTCTGATAACGGGTTTAGCCATGCCACAGAAGCCTGGAGGAGAAACAAAGCCGTACTTCGCTCCGTTGCTGCGTCGGCTTTGTAACTCTAGAAGCATGCTAATTGAACAGCGAGTGTATGCAAGAAGGCTCTTGCTTGCTTGCCAGCTGCCGGTGAGCATGACAGAGTACAGCGGTGAGGAACACGCTCAGGATACCAGCAAGAGACACTTGAAGACTGTCCACAAGTCTCACCAACCGCGGCGGCAGGACTGCTATGCTCTCGGCGTTGCGAATTGCAGCTCGAACCACTTGAAGTGCTCCGCGTCCATCTGTCCGCAATGGACTTCCTGCACGTCGATGAGGATTGTATCTGCAAGCTTTGTTTGTTGTCAGTACACTGCTCACCTATCCGAGAGTGGTACTGACGCACCAGTATCCTCGAGTATATTCGAATTGGCAGACTAACGATACACTGCTTTCTATGCCCAGCTGGGACCTTTGCCAAGGACCAATATAGTCAATGATACTCCCGTGATGGTCGGCTATCGTTGAGCGCTTGCCAGGTATTCTAGGTCATCGACGCAAGACCCGCACAGCCCACAGCCAGTTTCAGCCCCGACGTTGAACGCAAGGTACAAGCTACCGCCTATGTGCTGTGCTCAGCTGCCCGCATCCCCCTTACGGCTTCCAATACAGCCTTGTCAAAGTCACTCCTCACTTTCGCGAGAAAGCAAATAAGGAGTGGCATATGCCGATGAACGACTGCCGCAACATGCTCTACTGTAGTGTGGACTTCATGCACCATCTTCCTGACATTTAGGCTTCGCAAAAGTGGGAAGAGGCATTCGCTCTCCTCGTCAAGAGCCACCAGATCGAAGCTGCCACCGACATTACAATAAGTCATCTGGCGACAATGCTTTCCCAGGTAAATCAACGCACTGATTGAAAGCTGAAGACGCAACAGAAGCCTTAATACCTGAAGTTGAGGGAGCAAATATGCAACATGTTGAACATGTTCGTCTGTAAGATCGGGAGCCTTAAGTGGGTACCCTTGGAGGCTGAGCACTCTCAGGCCTCTGCAACTTTCGGCGAGTGAGACCAGCTCATTGGGAATTATTGCCGACCCTGAAGGATATTCGAAGCTTAGAGCCTGTAAGTTGATGCAGGGCGAGATGGACGAGAGAGCGTTACTAGTAGACCCGACTAGTACCAAACCAAGAGTATGGAGCACGCTGAGGTGCGGGGAGAGTCTCGCAAAAGCTATCGCCTCAGCATTACAATGAAGCTCGAAGAGTCGATGAAACGGATGGGTTGTTATTGCCTTTAAACTCAGTACCAGTTCCTTGTTGATGATCTTGGTAAGTTTGAGATCTCGGAGTGTAAGGCATTGTTGCAAGTTGGCAGACGACCGCGTCCGAGACAGCGCTGTTCCAGCCTCGCATTGCAGTCAAGCTCTCTAATGAATGCTGTTTGGTCAAGAAATCCAAAAACCCTTTCGCGGTAATCTTGTCCCTTGGATTATTGATATGAAAGCCCTTTAGGTTTGGGCAGTGCTCATGGAGGTCATCGAGAAAAGCATCGAAACGTGACCTCCACCCATGGAAAGGTGGCGCAGACTTGGCTGAAGATAATGCCGTAGATGTCGCTCGTCGTTGAAGTCTGAATCGTCCATTAACAATTTAGTCGAGCGTGGGAACTGGACTGAGGATAACAAAGCATAATGTTGACGGTCGCCAGTATGCAATATGAGAGACCGGATCTTGTTCGTATATATTTGAAGGCGATCCTTGTCTACTAGAGCTACGAGGGCAGAGGGGGGAGGAGTCCGCTCCGAAATATACCTCGTGGCTTCGTCTGCCCAGAGCTTGTTGACCTGGGCGCATGCGACAAGTGAACGGGGATTGTCAATCTGAGCGAAAATAGAAGCGACCAGTTCTACTAATTCAGCAGGACGAAGTCGTTTGGAAGACATGTCAGGAGTAGCACATTGCTCGAGCGCATGAGATTCACGAGAGCAATTGGCCCTTCCTGGAAGAGAGCTGCTGACATAAGGTGTTGAAGAGCCTCAGTCTTGGCAAGATAGCAGATCTGTAGTGCTTAAGGTCCTACAACATTAAGGCCCGCACTGCAGTGCCGTCAGGTCAGCAGTGGCTTCTGACAATCATTCGAGTCACTGTCGTTTGAATAGAGGATTATTGGTAGGAAATGTTGTAGGACTCGGCAGGGTAGCATCACATCTTACATCTGCAGACGCCATTATGGCCACTATATCAGGAAATTCAGATTTCAAATCCGCCGGCGATGAATGCGAGGGCCAGAATCTTAACCAGAGGACTTTGATTATTGGTCCGCAATGGATCCACCACAAGTAAACTAGCTTGGTCAACTTCTCCTTTCACGATCTTACAGCTGCCCGAGTTAGGGCCTCGTAAGTTTGCATTACATCGGTATCTCACCTTCAATTTTATGGATGATTGGTCAGGGTTCCAGGAAGGTGGTAGACACCATCGGTCCATGCCATATCTCCGCCTGGATACATATCTTCCCGTATTGCCGCCAAAAGAGCCAAGAACTGTTCCCATTCGTCTTTTCTGGAGACGTTTAGGATGAGAGACCCAAGCGCGCAAGTACTCAGTACTCCATTTCGAGTCCCTCGGCGCTGGAAGGTACCCGCGCTGGTCACTTGTGGAGCGCAAATTTCATTACTTGCGTCAATATGACACTGCGTTTTCCCGTGCGCCAGTTCGATGGAAACGAAGAGAGGTCGAAGTACAGTTGATGCACCGTTGTCCGCTCTATGGTGGCCACCGGCATTCTGCCGACCGGTTGTGACTGTGCGTGGCGACCTTCCTGAGGCCTGCACAGTTGCTCTGAGTGAGCTCGGTGTGAAGGTCGCGGATAGTTATCACGGTGCAGACGACGTCCTCAGTGATGCCGGTCGTCTCTCGCCGTAAGCAAGGGCGGAGAACAGAACAGCCTGAACCGCAGAGTAGGTCCCTGTCGCTAGTCTAAAGGCACCGCCTGCCAAAGATTTCATGCGCGCTGGAAGAACAAATGCCGAACATCGCATTGTGCGGCAGATCTATGGACAGCTTTGGAGGTCCTCTCGGCGCACCTGCTTCGAGGTTACCACATGATGTTGGCAGTCTACTCCCTGGTTTGCTCGTCTTTCAACTCTCTAACGCCAAGGCAAAGACCGAATGCACGCTAGAGACGCAACACACAAGAAGTAAGAACGCCCAGAATGAACTGCACAAGACTCAATGCGAATTGCCGTTGACTTGACCAGCCACTGCCACTGCTGCCATTGCGTTCGCTTCTGCCTGATGAACCACGCTTTGGACGATTTGCTGCTCTTCTGGATTCAGGATCTTTGTAAGGCTCTCGTAGAGTTGTGGCTGCTCTTGTTGCAGCTCTGCGAAATTTGTACGTTAGACAAAATGAAGAGGATGCTGATATGTGGGACACAAGGGAAAATTCGGTCATTTCCAAGGAAGAGAAAAAACTTACTCATCAGCGTAACCTTGAAAACTCCGTACGGCTCCACTTGATCTAGTGGTGTTTCCTGCAGACTCTCCTCTTCTAGTTCGTCATCGTCGTCACCACTGACAGTGCCGAATTTCTGGGCCTGACTTGTGTGTGAGCTCACGGACAAAATTGAGAATTCTTCTTTTCATACTTCCTCGTTCAGAAACTCTAGATATGCAGTGCTCTCATCCTTGACATCTCCTTCGGCCTCTTCGCCGTCATTATTCCACTCCGTATCAGCCTCCCACTCCTCCTCTTCGTCGTCACCATCCTCGTAATCCTCGCCCAAGGCAAGGTCATCTTCCTTCGTGGCTTCTTCCCGATCTATGATAGGTCAATCCTGTTTCAAGTACGTAAGAGAATCAGATCATACGCTTGATAGCCGCCGGTAATGTCTGAAATAATCTAACGGCCCCTTGCAGTAGCCTTGGCCAGCCTTGCTGCACACTTGTCGGCACGTCGGAGGCCCTCAGCGTTAACAGCGAGCTGATAGCTGCAATTGACAGCTTCTTGTCGTGGACTCTGGTGAAGTTGTCTATATTTGAAAACCAAGTGCTGAAGAACTTGTTCGTCCATCTCTTTGATTCCAGGACGCCTAATGCGAGCAAAGGATTATAGTAAATGGCGTTGATGACCGTCTCCATGAGATGAATACGGTAGGATTTTACCTTGAAGTCGTTGTTGGTTAAGACCGTCATTGCCAGCTCGACGAAATCTGGTATGTGTTGATCGACATGACCTCGAAGATTCAGCATGATGGCTTCCGCTAGCTTGCATCCACATATCCTATCCACGCCTCCAACTTTCTCATCGTGGAAGATGTCCCGGACCATGTTGACCACAGCCTCGCTATAAGCTGGATTCTGGATCATCGTCTCAGCCCCGTAGGAAACAAAGTTGTCTAAGGCGGGTAGCATGTCTCCAAAGATGGTCAGCGCTAGTTCTTCACGGTAGTCACAAAAAATACATAGGGTACTAAAATACGAATAGACAACATACCCTCCAGATACAGCTCTGCACCGTCTTTAAAGCTTTTGTGGATTAGTTCGAAAGCTTGCCACATTGTTGGAGATATTGACTTTGCTGCAAAGGTACAGCTGTCGACGATTTCGAAAACCTCATTGTATAGATCTGGTCGAAGTAAGCAAGTAGAAGAGTATATTATATATTCTTAGACCTACCGTAAAGTTTGTTCTCCAGAGTAATGGTGATGACAGGCATCAGGATTGTCTCGAGATGCATTAAGACGTCGGGAGTACTCTCCAGCGTAAGGATGAGTGTCCCAATGGTTTGCAGTACGCCAAGCGCAGTGATGCTCTTGTCATCCAAGAAGTCTCCGTAGGTTTCATCCTCGTCCTTGGCACTATTCCGTTCTAGTAGTTCTTTTACGATCCGAAGATAGGTGTCTCGCAGCTGCTCACTCAGCGCGACTGCGAAGGGAGTGAGTTCCGCAGCAAATACCTCTACAAATTCCTCCATAACGTTTGCTAAGGCATCCACATCGACTTCGTTTGCGAGTTTCAACAACTGCTGCATTATCTGAGGAATATTCTGCTGCATTGACGTTCGTATTACCTCATGCCGAATGAGAGGTTGAAGTGCAAGGGCTGCTTCGACGCGCACAGGAAGCTCAGGGTCTGCCATAGACTCGAGAATATTTCGATAGATAATGACGAGGTTATTCGGGTCTTTGAAGTCTAACTGCTCGAACTTCTCCAAAGTATCGCAAGCACGAGCGCGGAGATACCCATGGGGACTTCGGAACTCAGGGAATACGTGTCGGACGAAGAAGTATTCAACTTGATCTGCGATAGGACTCTTCTTTCCAAGAATGACGCTGGCCAAGGTACCGATCATTCTCAATGCGCCCTCTTTCTCTCGTGGGTTCTTCTGATCATCCGGTGCCGTTTCGTATTTGCCAACAATGCCATTTACGAAGTTAAGAATGGTAAAAGTTTGCTTCTTCCGGCTCTTGGTAAGGGTGATGAGGAAACTCGTCGCCGCAACGTCCGGTGCAGATACTTCCTCGTAGAAGTTGAGTTTGCGGTGGAGATACTCGGATGGATCTGATTCGAAGAGTTCGATATCTTCGTCCGATTGGCAAAGAATTGGGAACAGGACGTGCGAGATTAGGTTGTCCATGTTGGGCTTGAGATGATTCCACATTGATTTAGGCTTGACGCATTCGTCAAGGAAAGCCAAAGTGTAGGACAAGGAAGGTTTGCTGAGCCACGTTGTCTTTGAAGCCCATTTCTCAATCTGCTGCAGGTACCCTTTCAGAATCTCAGGTGCAAAATTGGTGATGAAGGATTTCGAGAATTCGGTGTAATCTTGACCGTTATTCTTGGAAAGAGTGCTTGGGTTTCCGTATCTGACAGCGTGAAATTAGTCCTGAAAGCCAGTCTTCGGCGTTGAAGTCTAAACAGCATACCTGACGAAAAGTCGATTCAGGTTTGCGTACGCCCATTTCTTTGCTTTCCACCAATGATTCTTTTCTCGCTCATCGAGATCCTCAGATAGCGCACATGGCGGCGCTTCCTTCCCTATTACCCTTAGGAAAAGAGTACACCATCCCACCATTGTCTCTTGCTGGCGTAGATGGGGCGGAAGGTCGAACTATCTGCGCTGTCAGCACAACAACGATGATCACTTCATATAGCAGCTCGACTAACGTATATGGCGTGCTTGTAAGCCTTCATTACAGTCCGCAGCATCTCCCCTGCCTCTAGACTTGTCTCATCCACCAGCCTGGATCCAATGCTCATCAGCTGCGGGAACGACACCTGAACAATCTTGTCGAAGTCTCCCCTATCTTCACCAGCCTTGAACCGATAAACTCGACATATCGCCAATAGACATTGTAGACCGGCGAAAACGGAGTTAGCGTCGTTGGTGTTGAGTAGCTGAAGGGTAATGTCCATGAAATCGGGCCACTTATCCGGAAAGTCATAGTGAAGGATCTTCTGGAGGATGGGAATGAGCTGTGATCGTATTTGAGGTTGCGAGGATGCGAGGATAGGAAGGAGGCGGTTGCGAAAGGCATGCTTCTCATCTTCTGGTATGGGCTTGTGAAGGGGGTATTCCTCGCCTGGTGACCAGCCCCTCGTAACGCGGTTCTTGAGGTATACCACAGCTAGAACGACCTTGTTAGTGGATGACAAGGGTAAGTCAGCTGGTACATGCATACTTGACAGTCGGACGCCATTGTCTTGCTCTGCTTCGAGTACATTCAGGAGCGCATCAGGGAAGCCGGGCTTATCCTCGGCCTAACCGTTCATGAAGTTAGCTTATGGCATTACGAGCCATATGTTCTCTTCAGCACTTACGAATTTGAGGTCGAGTTCAGCTTGGCGTCTGATATCAGCATTGGTATCGAGGGTTGACTGTATGCGGTTGCGGAGCCCTGCGACATCCATCTCGGATCACCCTCGAGGCAGTGCGTATAGCTTGAATGAGACTCCGTTGGGGTCTCAAAAATGAGTCTGAGCTCGCGTGGGCATAGATTGGCGCTACAGACCAGCGGATGCGCAAGAGACCTAGGATTGGTGCTCCTTACTGAGCGTCCTCAAATGTTTTCTCTCAAAACAATCCGGACTCGGTGCGCATTCGCTAGTGCTAGGTATATGTACCGTACCTACATCTAGGCGCGACCCTGCAGTGTTACATACCGGCGCAGTCTGATTTCCGTTCAACTTACGATGAATTCATATCTAGACCTACTCAGGTACGAGAGGTTGTTTGCAAACAGATACGCCACACAGAAGCCCTTATATATCAGTCAGTAGAATTGCATTCGCGCTACTTGACCCCTTGCTCCATACCGCTAGACATACACTACATATAAAGAGACGCAACCGCAGTGATATCCCTTTTGATCATTTCTTGAGATTCCTGCATCTTAAGGAAGAGAGTTGGATCTCCAATGATCCTTGCCGCATTTTTGACTTCTCTACACGTCTCGTCAAGTCTGGTAATAACGCGCACAATAGTCCCTTCCAATACATCCGTAAGATCCATAATGCGGTTGAATGACATTCCTCTAGCCCATTCGTACACCACTTCGACCATACCAAAGCGAGGGCGACTGACGAAATCGTTGGAGTCGTCACTTGAGAGGATAACTTGATGCTGTGTCTGGAAAGTGTTGACCTTTTCGGAGATGCTGATGATAGTATCTTTACCCCTTTCCAAGCTTGGCGTGAGTGTTGGAGAGATGTCCGTCTTCTCCTGAAAGACAAATGCCGACAGTAGGGCGACGATCTCTGCCGGCTCGAAGTCTGCTAAGACATTTTCAAGAATCAACTCCGTGAGAACCAATTCGTCTGCAGAGTGAATCTGTAAGACCATCAGCATTATCATGATGGTGTCGTACTGATGTGTAAGAATACCTCACAAGCCACTTTGCCTTTGAGCTGAACGCGAGAATTTTCGTCAACGAAGCCCAGATCCTTCAAGACGGCAATTCGCTGCTCATAATCTGGCAGGAGCTGCAGATTCTGGTCTGACATAAGCTGCCTCAGCTGGGAAATGTTCTCTTTGATAAGCCATTGATCATGCTCCATAGCGAACTAAGAGAAGGTCAGCTTTTGACTTGATACGCTTGCCGCTAGGATAATTGAGCTTGCGTGTTTCAAAAAGGTAGGACACTGGATGCAGGTACACTGCTCTGCAGCCAACGCTGCTTCCTTGCGCTTATCGAGAAGGTTACGCAATTGTAGGTCCTTTACTCGAGCCCAGTCCAACTCATCCCAATCAAGCGTGATCCAAGAATTACAAAGCTTCACCAATTCCTCTTCTGCGAACTTTACTGCTTCTTTGTCTTTCTTCAGTACACTTGGAAGATCGATCTAAAGAGGTGTCAATACCTTTTCGTATGCGTAGAGTCCATAAAGGTCCTCTAACCTTGATGACGGCTCTGGTCACACATTCAACGTCGCTGAGGGCAATGCTGACCGCTCTGAGCTTCATTTCGGATGGTTTGTTGGGTAGTCTAACAAACAGACGTCTGAATTCTGGAAGATAAGGGAGCAAGTCCGAGGCTTGACGCTTTGCGCTTGACGACCCGATCTCCATGACTAGCACTGTCGGAGCAAGTCCTTTGCTGACACCTTCACGAAGCAGAACGCCTGCCGTACGGATCCCGTCCTGCTTGCCTCGATCAGTCAAGCCTTGGTACGTGGAAGAAGAGGAGGATAGAGTAGGTATATACTTTACGAAAGACAATCAGTCGTTTTGGTGCAATCATTCGTCTACCCACCGGCGACGTCAGCAGTCCCAAATGAAGCTCTGTTGTTAGAGACTGGTAATCCATTGATGCTTGATGACATGCTTCGAGATCAGTGTCGCAGATAATGCATGACTCTCGTTTGACCTTCGCCAGATCAGCCTCTGAAAGCTTCACCTGCTTCTCATGTTCTGGCAATAACGTCTGAGTTGCATGCTCGCTAAAGCTTCTCTTGATCATTTCTTCGATCTTCAATGCTTCTACTCGGAGGAGATTCAAGATCATGTTATACGTTAAGCGGAACTGTGATCGCAGCTTTGTCGGATCACCAAGGATCATCTGCCTAAGTGTGGCAATTGGTGGAGCTTCGTCACGGCCAGGTGCTACGATAATCACAGATCCTACGGGGTCCAGCCCTCGGCGCCCCGCTCGGCCTGCCATCTGGGTGTACTCTCCTGGTAGCAGATCTCGGAATGAGCGCCCGTCATGCTTGCGGAATCCCGAAAACACTACTGTTCTGGTGGGTAGGTTCAGGCCCATCGCGAATGTCTCGGTGGCGAATAATACTTTTACCAGCGTCTTCGCAAAAAGGATCTCGACCATCTCTTTAACTATTGGCAGAAGACCACCATGGTGAACAGCGATCCCTCGACTTAGGAGTTCGCGCAGTCGGCGTATCTGCGGCAGAGTGCGGTCTTCGGGCTTGAGACGAGCTATCGATCTCTCGATTATCATGTGTATCGCACTCTTCTCCGCTGCGGTACAGAAGTCTAGGTTGGATAAAGCATCGGCATTTTCCTCGCATCGCCTCTTAGAAAATACAAAGATGCAGGCTGGAAGAAGGTCCTCTTTTCTCAGATGCTGGACAAGGTGAACCCAAATGTTCCGATCCTGTGCCGCGGTAGTCCGCCCACCACCTCGTCCAGTCCTTGCAATGTTGCCTATTCCTCGCTGTGGTGTGCCTCTTCCGCGCTGTTGTGGCCCGCCTCGCTGATTTTGACCTCGCGCTCCTCTCTGATTCCCACCACCCCGCTGGTTTGTCGGAGGTTCCGTTGCAGGTGCGACTTTAATCTTCTCCTTTCCAGACCATCCTTCGTTGGCATCCTTCCAACCTTTCTCAAGGAACTTCTTGTCCGCATTGACGATCTTGTGCATTCCCTTATTTGCCCATAGGTAATGTTCTAGTGGAACTGGCCGCTTAGGTGTGGAGATTACATAGATGTCCTTCTTCTTAGTTCTGCCGACCCAAGAGGCAAATTCGTAAGTATTTGGTACCGTCGCTGAAAGGAGGATGAGCGTAACATGTTCTGGGAGCATTATGATCACCTCCTCCCAAACTACTCCCCGTTCGAGGTCGTTGACATAGTGTACTTCGTCGAAAATTACGAACTCAACATCTCGGATCAGGTCAGCACCCCTATAAAGCATGCTTCTAAGGATTTCAGTCGTCATGATCAGACAGCTCGCTTCTGGCCGGATCTGAACGTCTCCCGTGAGAATTCCAACGTCGTCGAACGTATGCCTAAAATCACGGAACTTCTGGTTGCTGAGAGCTTTGATTGGTGACGTATAGATGGCTTTGGTCATATGCTTTGCTGCCAACGCTATTGCATACTCGGCAACCACAGTTTTTCCTGCTGATGTGTGCGCGGCGACAAAGACAGAGTCCCCATTCTCCAGATGGTAAACCGCTTCTTTCTGGAAAGTGTCAAGCTCGAAAGGCCAATCCTTGGCCATATCCGGTACAAGCTCTTGGAAATTCGGGATATCACGGTTGATGTCCACCATATGCGCCCATTCCCTTCCTCCTCGCTTGCTAGTCGACAGGGCGAGCGGACCTCGCGGTTCCAGAGCTGGATACTCCACTGGTAAGAGCGAGTCTATATCCTCTTCCTCGTCCTCACTCGATAGGTGACCATTACTGGTTTCGTGATCTTCTACCCCACTGGATTGTGCATTGATCTCTCCATCTATGAGCACAGACTCCTCAGGCTCTTCTCCCAGAGCTTTCTCCACCTCGTGTGCATCATTCTCATTCACCTTCAATCTTGTCTTCTCGAAGTTCAGCCCCCTTGTGAACCCCGGAGGCACCTCAAGGAGTGCACCTTCGCTGCCGAAGTTGATAACCCGGTCCAAGACACTGCTCTTCGCTCCCTTGACCCTCTCATCGGCCTGGAAAGCCTCGTCCTCAAGCGCCGCTGCTGCTTCTACGCCATCCAAACCGCCAGGTGCAAACGGGAAAAAGCCGGCCGCGCCTCTCACAAAGTCCGCTCTATTCGCGGGTTTACGTAGCAAAGATGTCGAGTTCTTGACCGTAGCACTCCTGGCGGGGACTGTGACTTCTTTGTAGCCCGTCACTCTCCCCTCAAGACCCTCACGAAAGAATCGTGTGATTGTTCGGGTTTGTGTGGGCGCCAAGTTGAAGAGCCCGGTGTAGTCAGTGGGTGTTTCCCACCGCCTGCAGCAAAGCCATCTTAATTGGACCTCCGCCTACAGATAACTTAGGTGATGTACATACTGTTGCAGCTTGTTCAGCCAGTCGGATCCAAACACGGTCGAAGGAGTCAGGAATTCTTGCTCAAGTTCCTTCTTCAAATCATTCTCAGATTTCCTGGCTCGTTTCCGCGGTCTACGTTCTTCTAGTATTGGGTCGATGAAGCCTCCAACGCGCTCTACAGCTGCGACATCCCTGACCTGGAGCCCTCGTAGGGTTTTTGAGAGGTCCTGTGTCATCTCAGTAACTGATCACGCTTTATCCGCTGGATGATAGCTGTTCCATTTCATGTTGTCTCATGTATTATCTTCGTAGGTGGACCGTCAACACGGCAAGCGAATTAAGTGTTAAACGGGGAGTATTTCAAGGCTAAGTCATTTAAAAGGTAGGTATGTCTACACCACGCTGAAATATGGAATAGTTCTCGGCATGAACACCGTGTTTCCGACAGCACTGCGCAAACGCCGGATTTCATGCAGAGTACTACGTCCAATCAAACCATGCAAGATTTACCACAGGTCATCCATGCCTGCCATCACCTCCATCTCGTCATCGAAATCATCTGCCGCAGGTGATGCAACTGCTCGAGATGTATTACCATGTGCGTGACCAGCTTGACGATGATCGTCCTTGGCCGTGTCCTCAGCTAAAAGCATATCTAACTCGTCCTCCTCCGGTTGAGCTCCAGTGTTGTCCTCTGTAACGAATAGAATGTCATCATTTGGAACCGCTCTTTGCGGTGGAGGTTTAGTCTTTCGCACCGCTCCAGGTGTTGCAGAATACAGATCATCATCTGCCTCTAATGTATCACCAGGTGGTGTGCGCGGCCTTTGCCGGGGTTGAGTAGTAGGACTATCAGCGAATGTCGCCGACTCCACCCTCCCGCCTCTTCGATCCACATTGCTTGCCGCACCTTGTGACGGGATGTTCTCTGTCAACACCTTTTGAGGGGGATCTGTGTCCTCGATACGTGAGTTTCTTGGCTTCCCTTCGTTGATCCATTCTCGTCTCATGGTCTGCATACGCTTAGTATGACCGAGCTTCTCGATAATGGCAAGTGCATCAGCAAACTTGGCTCTTGGATACAAATCGTCGAGCCACAATTGGTAGAAGTTGAGGAGGCGAGTAAGATCCTTATACTGCATTTCCATACGTCAGACGAGAAACAGGCCGAACACCGGAAGACATTCTACCTCATGACCTTTGCCTTTGAACTTCAAACGCTCTTTGGCTACTCGTCTCAATTTTGGAACGCCACCTTGAGAGAGAAGACTGTCATTAGTGTTAGGTGTCAGCTCCGGCAATTTTCTGAAGGCTTGTCTCAAGTGACCACAGCAGATCTGAGGATTGCCATACCGTGCTTCATCCAACTTCGCAATAGGTTTTCTTTTTCGCGAAACCTTGATCTCCTGATCGATGCCAAGACCTGCACCAGTCTCAATTCCACGCTTCTCAGGACGTGGCTGATCGTTGGCTGGAACATTCATGTTTGTGTCCACGTCACGGAAGACATGATCAACTCCAGCATCGTAGTCGAAGAGGTCATCAAGATCATCAGCTGACGGCGGAGCAGTGAAATCGCGCAGGTGCGAGGGCGCTTCTGGGGAAGGGAAACGATGTAGATTAGAATCCATATTTAGGCTCGAGCCTAGGGATACCATCAAGTCTTGTCCTGAAGATCGTCATAGAAATTATCACAACGGTGACATATAATTTCTCAACGCGTTCCGCGTTTCGTGACAGGCCACGGCATGATGTCGCTTAATATTTGGCTGAACCGCCAAGCTAGTCCCGATTAGCTGAAAGATACCCGCGATCTCCTACGTCCTTGCAAGTGGGTTTGAGTAGCGACTGGTTTGTCCTGTACACAATGGCAGAAACGCAGAGGGCCTATGTTCCGGCCAAGAAGATACCTACGGACTATCCAGTAAGACGGACTATTCGAGAGACTCTGGTGACACGGCTGACAACTTGAACAGTTGATTGACAGTGACCCGTACGTTTCTGGTTGGCAGGAGCCTACTCTCCGGTACCCATACTGAGACTCTGGACAGGCACTTCAAGCGTGTCATGAAATATGCAAGACCTTCAGACTATGCACAAGGGGCTGCTACCACAGCATTCGGCCCAGCTCTTATGCTGCTTTGGGAAAGGGTTGCACCATCTTACGTCGGTCGAGGTGGTTTCGCTCCTATCATGCGATTGACAACCGCTATCTCTCTTGGGGCGGGGTTTTTAGTCTTTTACCAGCAATCAGCTTGTGTGTCGGCCCTTTCATGCTGTTTTAAAGTCTTCAGCATGGTGCTGACAAGCCCTTTACAACTATAGTACGCTTCTATGGGTTCACTGAGAACAAACGCGAGTTCGACATGGACATGCGGGAAATGGTGGATAAGGTCAAGAAGGACGAGCCACTATACGGCCGATCAGATATGTCGCCATATCTGCAAGGCGTGGCATCTAGAAATTCGAGATACACAGGGCTTTGGCTTCATGTCATACCATGGTTCAACTTCGTGAACCACGATCAGGTATGCAGAAGCTCCTATAGCTCAGTACTGGAGCTGTTTTGTTGATCCTAGACCAGCACGGTGTCGACACAGCGAAGTACTACCAGCAGGCAGAGAGAGAGCTTGAAGCTGAGCGGACAGGCAACGCTGCATCATGAGCTTTACCTAGGCCTGGAGTCTACAGATTTCATGTCTACATCGTCGCTAGATAATGAAGTATGCGGGTGCAAGGGACATCTTCCACGGCTGATCACTGTATATATGTTTTTCACAGCAGAGCAGACATTCGTTCCTGTGCCTCAACAAACCTATTTTCGCTCAATGTCATGAGTTGAGTACAAAAAGCATCCCCAGCACCCGTCTTCCTTCAACTACTGACTCCCGATACCATTCGTGGTCCAGCAGAGCGTTGTATAGAACGCGTGTTTCGGAGCTGAGTTGGTGAAGGCTTATCAAGCCAGTGAGTGTAGTCTTTTTCAAGAGTCCACATTCTCAGGCATTGTTCACAACGTCGAGCACGGCTCCGAAACTTCCATGTTCAAGGGGCGAACCTCAATCAGTTGTCTGTTCTTTTTCGGTCTGGGGTCCGGAGCTGTCCGCTTTTCAGACCCAGAAACTCCTCTAGGATGCGATTCAAGATTGCGCTCACCTTTCTCATTCTGCTGGACGTAAAAGCGCCGTAAAAGCGTAATGGCCTCTTCACGGAAAATTCCACCGTACACGGGATAAGGTGGATCAAGGCTGGGACTGCTCAAGAGACCATGAGCGGTGGCTTTACGTGCCATCAATAGCAAAAACCAACTCTGAGTGGATAGATAAGACTCCACCTGTACCACCAAACCGCTCATTGGCGCAACCGTAATAAACTGAGCGGATCTTGTATTGCCGAAGAGCTGAAGCGCACATTATACATGGCTCTACGGTAACATATAGATCTGTCTCTTTGAGGATTGATGGTAGATGCCTCTTGAGGATTTCATTCATGGTTACGAACTCCGCATGCCTTGTACCCTAGCATTGTCAGCAAACGTCTCCACAGTCTTCCTGAGACGCGCGTAGGAGGTAAACAGATGAGCCAAGCAGTCTGCTCCTAAAACTTACATTCAAAGATTTATTGGTGGCATTCATCCCCCGACCAATAATCTCCCCATCACGAACGAAGACACAACCGACGGGTGTCTCATCACTGGCAAGAGCTCGTTCTGCCTAAGCAAGTCAGCGATTGCGATGCTGTTGCGCAAAACTTAATCGTACCATCACCAGGGCTTCTCGCATATATGCACGATGAATTGAGTCCTTGTGCGTGTTCGTGATAGCCAATGCACTTACTCGCACATCGCTCTCTGCCTGCCATTCAGGTCCATGCTCCATGCCTGATTGTCTGTAACAGCAGCAGGTCCTTCGAAGAAGAAAAGTAACTAATGACAAAAGGATGTTCATCGGCAGCTGGGACAAAGGTCTGGCTTAGAACCATCATGACTAAGCAGCTCTTGAAACCGTCAACGCGTAGTGAAGCCCGAATAAATAACAGCCACTTACACGTAGCTGAGGTCTTGATTCCAGGATTTGAAGAACGAGCTATGGCGCGACGACCTGGGTCGTCCAGCCAATCTCAAATAATCGTCAATGGTTCAGGGCATAGAGGCGACTCTCCGGCATCAACTCTCGCTGCTCAAATCGTTAACAGAATCTCAACAACCAGTCGGCAGCCGCACTCAGGAACTGGGGAGAGCTTTGAGCAGCTACTTCTTGAGATCCTGGCTTCCGACGGGAGCACATCACCTGGCAACTCTACAGTAGAGACTAACGCCCATGTCAACTGCAGGCTTGTCCATGTTGTCACCAGAGCAGGCATCGAGGTGCTACTGATAGACGATCCCTTTTCAAGTTGGGATCACTTACTATCGCAAGCTTCCACTAGTCTTGCTGTCATAGATTTGACGATACAGAGAACGCCAGATGTTTTATATCTGGATTTCGCAGATGGCAGTGCCGCGGGCATTCCTCTTTTTCTGTGGCTGATGCCAAAACTTCTAGCCTTCATTGGCGTTCAAGAGTACGGGACACTGCAAGATAAGTTGGCTCAGATACTTTCGACAGCATTGTCCGCAAAGCCGTCGTCTGCGACTGTATGGCAAAGGTCAGGGCCGATGCTGCAATATTTCCAGGAATGCGTAGAAGGTACCTGATCCGAGAGAAAGGTCGAGGCCTCATGACTGACACCTCACAGAGTTATTGCTTTTCCTCGAAAGTTCAAGGTACACTTCTCAGATTAGGATTTCGCCGGCAGAGGTCCTAATACCTCCATTCGATTTGCTGTTGGCAATGTGGTCCGAGCCCTCTCAAGTCGAATATCTTCAGAAACATTGCCAGGCATCTATTAAGGATCCCGCTCAAGCTATAATGATCGTTCTGCGTCTTCTTTCTGTCAGAGTGAAGTTTTTACAACGACGCTTCACCGCAAAGCAAGCCCAGTCATCGGCTTTAGACTGCTTAGTTCGTATTTGGGCAGTCATTGACAGCTGGAAGCTTCTTGTGCCTTTGCGCTCTTCTTACCTTGATGTTGTGGTGCCTTACTTTCAAAGTCTTCGCGCTCTGTTCGCAGGAATCTGCACCAAAGGATACCGGACAGTGCTAGCTTTCAAGGTTGCGACTTTGTTGTCTCGGTCCGTCGCGGGACTTCTTCAGCTCTGCCTTACGGAGTCCTATCCGTCTCTCGAACACGTCTTATGTTCTTCCCTCATAGACCTTCTGCGGCGGTCTCGAGCATCCGAAATCATCGTCAACGCTACTGACGAGCATATCCTACCGGTCCTGCAAGGGCTAATCGGGAACCAAGTCCAAATTCAACGATTAGGTCATGAGCTACAGGTGAACACGCCGGATAGTAAGGTATATGCACCATGCTAACTATGACCGTAGCTATGTATCAATGTAATTCTACAGCAGAGGCCATTCCGTATGGAGCAGGCAGAGGCCCCGGGAGCTTTCCCATGCGTTGATTCTCAAGTCCTTTCTTTCACTGGTTCCGACTTGCAAGATGTGTTTCAGCAGCTGGATGTGAACAACGGTGGAGATGGCGATGCGATGAATGATTACGTTGCTAGACCCCGGAAGCGGCTGCGTTTGTCTTCAGGGACAATGACTGCCACCAGTACTACAATTTATGAGAGTATCGTCGGAAGAGTCTACCAGCTCCTTGGTTCCCAGAACGCAAGCGATTTGGATGGACTACATCTTGTTGCCACGTGAGAAAGATTATCGTACTCTTGTCGATGAAAAATGGGCTGAAATTTTTAGGGACTGTTACGCAACACTGTCCGAGGAGGATCAGTGCTCCGCATTTCACTTGATTGGCCTGCTGGCATGTGCAGGCGCAGGGACACTCGAATCCAAGCATGCTAGTAATAGAGGCGCGAGAGACGGAACCTGTTCTCTGTGTGACGCCGGTAGCGTGGTTAGGCTGATCAGGGCTATATGGGATGATAATCGCAGCGAAGAGATATTCTTGACAGTCTTGAACCTCCTTAAAGGATCCCATGTGCAAAGGTCGACAAAGCCTCGGGTTGCAGCAATGGTTTCGCTGAGAAAGCTGATCATGCACACCGAAAACGTGGCGTATCTGGATTTGGCACAATCATACCTGGGCCAGTGGTGCTTGCAATCACTCCGCAGCTCATTGCGGGAGCTTCGCATCTCAGCCGGGTTTGTCTGTGATGCGCAGTCATGCTTTTCAAAGATACTGATCGAGGTGACCAGGCGAACTTTAGCCGCCTTCCTGAGGACGCGCTTCAGCGAAGAGCTTCTCCGCAAGAACCGCATCGCGGCTCTCGACTTTTTACGTACGCTTACCGATAAGAACGAACCTCTTTTGCAGGAGACTTGTATTCTAGCTTGGGGTCAAGTCGCCTCGTAAGACCATGCTTAGCATTTGCAGCTTCCGAATGACTGACGTATCACCGCAGGGTCTCCGGTGACGAAGAGCTAAATATTGTGTTGCTTCGCCTTGTGGAGTACCTTGGTCATACGAATCCACTGATCTGTGGCCTTGCTTACAATGAAGTCTGTGAGAATAGCAACCCGAGCAACGTCTACTGACCAAACATAGATACAGTCGCTTGCCCAGTCGACGGGCGTTACCCCGATGCGTCTGTTCAAGCCTTTCTGGCGCAGCATTGGCATTACCGTCGTAAAAGAGTTACAGAATCGACCGCAGATTGCACAGCAGCTCTCAGACTTGCTCGGCATTACTGTTCCGGAGTTTTTGGTTTTAACGAAGACAAGCACTTTGCCCTATCTAATACTCATGAAAAGACAGGACGTGCTTCGTCGAATCGCGCAAGCACATGGAAGTGAGGTTTCGGTGCGGTCAATCTGCATCGAGCATTTGAACATGGCGGTAATTCTGGCCTTCCTTCTTGTTCAACCATCGACGGATCCAGAGACAACGATAATGGTGCTTTTGGGAGAAGTGTCCTCCGAATTTAAAAACATTGATCTTGCAGATCTGGTCAGAGCCGAGCCAATACTCATTGCCTTCGAACTCTTAAAAGCAGCCGCCGAGGATGATGAGACCAGAAGACCCAAGGTAGGTCTGCCAGTGAAGACTGTTTCAAATGCTAACGCTTGCAAAAAGATACACCAAGCAATTCATCTTCTTGCAATGCTTGCCCTCCGAAAGACCGGGTATGTGAAAGGATCCACCCGTAAGAATAACCTGGTCGGCCCATTCTTTGAGACCTTTGTCCTTGGCATCATGGATCAGATCTCCAATGTCATCAATGATGTGCGAGTACTACAGCCTTCCGTAGAGAAGAAGAGGTGCCTCGGGGCAATTAGGGAGATGATCAGGCTTGCGAGGAGCTACATTAGTAACGCCCTTCCACAGGTGAGCCCACCAGAGCAATTGTATCGATATGCGTGCATGTAACTAACAGCTCAGATTTGTGCTTGTATGCAGTCGGCAATGGAAGTCCGCGAATTGCGAGATGTAGCTTTTTCGACCTGGGCCACCCTCATCACCACCCTCGGGGAGGAGGACATCGAATCATTGATAGACCAGACATTCTCCATCATTACTCGCAATTGGCATGCCTTTCAGCCGGATACCCAGCAACGAGCTTACGAAGTGATCGGCCATCTTTTGAAGAACCACTCTGGCCTTATCCGAAACGTGGTCAATACAATCCCTTCACTAATGTCAATACCTCTCATGTCTAAATTCGAGGCAGAGCTTGGGAGACTCAAGGCGCAGATGGATCTCAGGCACCAGTATCAAGCGTTCATTCGCCGTTGTCAGAACGAAAATATTACCGTAGTGATTCAGGCACTTACAGAATTGATTCCTTTCCTTAATGAGAACCAAGCTTTCCTTCACAACTCTGCCGTCAGCGAGCAACCAGATCCCGTCATTGCTCAATTGACTCGTTCGGTCCTCGACGTTTGTGTCAGATTCAACGAATCTCGCGAAGATATCGCCGGACTCTGTGCGCAGTGCTTGGGGCTTATAGGCTGCCTGGACCCGAATAGAATTGAGACAATCAGAGAAAAGCGGGAAATCCTTGTTCCATCGAACTTTGAAAGGGCTGATGAGACCATCGACTTCGTACTCTACTTCCTCGAAGAAGTCCTTGTGAAGGCTTTTTTATCAGCAACGAACACGAAAGCTCAGGGGTTTCTGGCGTATGCGATGCAGGAATTCCTGAAATTCTGCGAACTCGAAACAACTGTAACGTTCCGTCCTCGAGATGTGCAATCGAACGACAACTATCGAAGATGGGTCGCACTTCCAGAGTCAGTTCGAAATACCTTAACCCCTTTCCTCACTTCGAAGTACGTTATTACCGCAAGCGTGGCGAAAGCTGAGTGCACCTACCCTATTTTCTTTTCCGGAATGACCTATGGCACTTGGGTCCGAACTTTGGTTCTCGATCTTCTGCAGAAAGGCAACGGAGAGAACGTGAAGATGATCTTCCCAGTGTGCAGTCGAATTATTAGGGCTCAAGACATCTCCATCTCGAATTTTCTTTTACCTTTCACTGCCCTGAATGTTGTCATTGGCAGCAAGAAGAGCGAAATAGATGAGCTCAAGCGTGAGCTTGTTAGAGTCCTTGAGCAACCGCTTCCGGGTGCATCTCATGCAGCAAGAGAAACGTTGATCTCATGTAGCCAGGTGCGTCAGTCCTTGCAACTTCTCTTCCAGCCTTGATGACAATTGACGTTATGATAGAGTGTGTTTCAAGTGCTCGATTATCTTTCGAGATGGATGCAGGAAAAGAGGAAGCAGGTAACAAGAGGTACAAGTCTAGCGGCTAAGGTTGGACGACAACCCACCGATGCTGACCATGAGACGGACATTGCGCAAATTCGACGCATCGATCACGTTCTCTCCTCGATACCTGCCGAAATGATTTCACGCCGTGCGGTGGAATGCAAGTCCTTTGCGCGAGCTTTATTCCACTGGGAGCAGTACATTCGACAAGAAAAAGACAGGTCAAATCTGCCCGATCCACGTATCAAGCTGGAGACGCTGTATGAGCGACTTCAAGAAATCTATACCCAAATCGACGAGCCTGATGGAATCGAAGGCATATCAGCGCATCTCCACGTGTTGAATATTGACCAACAAATCATCGAACATCGCAAGGCTGGCAGATGGACAGCCGCTCAAAGCTGGTATGAGCTATTACTAAACGATCGACCAGAGGACGTGGACGTCCAAGTCAATCTATTGACCTGCTTGAGAGAGTCGGGACAGTACGGTAGGGTATTGTGCTACTAGAGTAAAGCAGGAGTACTGAAACCTTGCTAGATGTAATGCTCAACCAAGTAGATGGACTACCTCTATCTGACTCTGCAATGTCAAGGCTACTTCCTTTCGCCATCGAAGCCTCCTGGGTCACGGGGAAGTGGGGGAAACTTGGGAAGTACCTCAGCCTGTCTTCTAACTCCTTGGAGTCAGACTTCAATACAGGGATAGGGTCAGCATTGCTCGCGCTGCACAACAAAGAAATAGAGCAGTTCACAATAGCTGTGCAAAAGCTTCGACAGAACAGCGCGAGGAACCTCTCGACCACCACCACCGCCTCCCTCCAAGCTTGCCATGACGTAATGCTCAGGTTTCATATTCTTGCCGAAGTGGAAGCAATCAGCGGCGTCCGAGCTGCTGGGCAATGTGACCGACGAGCCCTTTTGGAATCCATGGAACGACGTATTGAGGTTCTTGGTGCTTTTTTGTCGGACAAACAGTACTTGCTAGGGTTGCGGCGAGCAACCATGCAACTTTCTCTGTAATGCCTACTTTCCATCTCCACGATTAGGAACTGACCGCATGTAGGCTAAATTTCACCAAGGTGGAATTAGCATCCGCCTGGCTGACCAGCGCGAGACTAGCTCGCAAGGGTGACTTTACGCACCAAGCCTTCAGCGCAGTCCTTCACGCATCCCAGCTAGGCGACGACTCAGCAACGATAGAACATTCGCGTATCCTATGGAAGGAAGGGCATCACCGGAAGGCTATCCAAAGTCTGGAAGGCGCAATTGCAGTTAACGCCTTTCAATCACACAACTACACCCCTGCCGAACATGCTACTGCCACTCATGGTCAAGACAAACAACAGCAGCAGAATATTTTGACAGCAAGGGTATAGTCCTGAAGCCGGATCATGCGCACAGCTAACAATTTCTAGGCACATCTGCTGCTGGCTAAGTGGCTGGACCGGGCTGGTCAGACGCAGTCAGACATTATCATCAAAAGATATCATAAGGCGGTCTTCCTTCACAGCCGGTATGCATCTTAATGCTTAGTCATCACAAGAGAGCGCAAATATTGACGGCACTCAGGTGGGAAAAAGGACACTACTATCTTGGAAAACACTACAATAAACTACTAGAGTCGGAGAAGGCAAAGCCAGCTGGCAAGCAGGCATACACCTTGTAAGTAGTCCTCCGGCGCTCGTTGAACAGATACTTATATTCTGCAGTGTCAGTGGTGAAACAGCGAAGCTAGTGATCGAGAATTATCTCAGATCACTAGCATTTGGTGCCAAGTATATTTTTCAGACGTTGCCGAGAGTGCTGACCCTGTGGCTTGATCTGGGCTCTGACTCTGAGCAAACCGTCGACGCGAAACCTAGCAATGAGGAGTGAGTTTTATCTCTAGGTTCCTCGTATAAGGCGGCTGATGTTGTGTAATAGAACACTACAGCAAAATGTTAAGAAGCAGCGGCGAGTTTTGCTTGGAGCCATACATGAACATCTACAAAAGTACATCGCAAGACTACCGGCATTTGTGGTGAGTACAAAGCTAACCTGCCACATCCCTGGGCTGACTGCTTCAGTTCTATACAGCTTTATCGCAAATCGTTGCTCGCATTTGTCATCCCAACCAGAGAGTGTATGGCTTGCTAGCAGACATCGTGATAAAGGTCGTCACTACGCATCCGCAGCAGGCTCTGTGGACACTATTTGCAGTCGTCAAATCCTCGTCCACGGAGAGAGCAGCAAGAGGGCTTTCATGTCTGACTAGGGTGATAGTATGTGTCATGCGCGAGGTTTACGCAAGTAGCTGCTGATCATTGTAGGAACATTCAAAAAGCAGTAAGACAGAAGCTGCAGGCGCAGAATTAAGATCCATGATCGCACAAGGGCAGAAGCTATCTGATCAGCTTCTCCGTGTCTGTGAGGAAAACATCCAAGGAAAGTCCTTGAATATTAGCCTTTCAAGAGATTTGCATTTCAATCACAAGGCCGCGCCGTGCCGCCTAGTGATCCCACTAGAGGCGACATTGATGGCTGGTCTGCCAACTATAACGGAAAACGTCAACATGAAAGCTCATAAGGCGTTCTCAAAGGATACTGTGACAATCTCTAGTATGAGTCCCCATTTCTAGCTGGTTCGTGCTGACCCTAGTAGCGTTCTTAGATGATGTCCTGGTCCTCAACTCCCTTCAGAAACCCCGTAAACTTAGCATCAGGGGTTCGGACGGCCATGTTTATGGTCTGTTGTGTAAGCCCAAAGATGATCTTCGGAAAGATCAGCGTCTCATGGAATTCAACGGAATGATCAATCGATTCCTGAAACGGGACGCCGAGACCAGCAAACGTCGGTTGTGTATGTAGACTGCTGTTGACCAAGGCTGGTTGTCCTGCTTACAGATGCTAGACATCAAAACCTACGCGGTCACGCCTTTGAATGACGAGTGTGGACTCATTGAATGGGTTGACAATCTTAAAACGCTGCGGGACATCTTGCTGAAGCTTTACAAGCAGAAAGACATCAGCATCAACGTACAGTACACAAATCACTGATACAAATCTAACTTTTACTGATTGATATGTTTTCTAGTACAACGAGATTAGGATACTGCTAGATGAGGCATGCTCTGATGATGCCAAACTGCCCATCTTCACGAATCAGCTCCTACCTGGGTAGGTTTGGCACTTTCAGTGGTCTCGCGCAATGCTAATGATTTCAGCTTTCCACCTGTGTTCCACGAGTGGTTCGTAGAAATGTTTGCAGAGCCAGGTGCATGGTTCGCAGCACGGTTGAAGTATACCCGCACATGCGCGGTCATGTCAATGGTGGGATATGTCCTTGGGTATGGCCTGCACTTTGCGATGAGACCGTCGAGGTTATTCTTCTAACCATCGATCTAGCCTCGGTGATCGTCACGGCGAAAACATTCTCTTCGAAGAAGGCAATGGTGGTACCTTCCACGTTGACTTCAACTGTCTCTTCGATAAGGTTTGTAGGAGCCGGCAAGTTAAGATCCTGCAAAGCTTACTCCATCCAGGGCATGACGTTCGAGAAGCCTGAAGCGGTCCCTTTCCGCTTGACTCATAACATGATCGACGCTTTCGGCGCTTATGGCTACGATGGTGAGTAACCATACACCCAGAGTATCGCATCTACAAGCCCCGCTGACATGCGCAGGACCCTTCCGTAAATCCTGCGAACTAACCCTCGGCCTCCTCCGCCAAAATGAAGACACCCTAATGACCATCCTCGAGACATTCCTCTACGACCCCACGACCGATTTCATCGGCAAGAAGGTAAACGGCCACTTCCTCGCTCCCTCTCCCAATCCCAACACAAATCCGCCTCCAAAAACGCAAACTGACAATCCGACTTTGCAGAAACGAACCAAAAGCACAGTCCCAGACACCCCCGAAGGCGTCCTTGAATCCGTCCGCAATAAAGTCCGAGGACTGTTGCCGGGCGAATCGATGCCGCTGAGCGTCGAGGGCCATGTGCATGAGCTTATTCAACATGCGACGAGCCCGAAGAATCTGGCCGCTATGTATATTGGCTGGTGTTCGTTCTTTTGATAGATGGAGAGATGTATGGTTTGAGGGGGGGATTTGACCGGCATTTGCAGCGCGGAGCTCTAGATGAATGTAGCGTGCACGTTTTAACGCTCATTATTGTGGGGCTGAGTTATCTATGCATAGCTTTTGCCGCGAACGGATCTGAGAACTTTGTTGGGACTGTGATTGATAACGACCTTCTTGCAAACCTTCAACGCCGTCGCTCTCAGGGACTCTGGACTAGACCCTGTGACACAGAGTACAGTGACTATTGGAAACAGGACCTTCTTGAACCATAGCGTCAAGCGGCCCTCGCATATCTTGCTCCAAAGAGCAGAGCAGAGCACAAAACCAACATTTTGCAAACTTTTCGAAAGACTCTGAGATCAAATAAGACCTCAAAGCTTATCGTCTGCCTCGACCATACCGACCTCTACTCCTACTCCTGCTGCGACTCTTGTCACTGTAACTACTATAGCTACTATAACTCGGACTCCGTCTCCTCCTCGGCCCCCTCGCCGGTGGTGGTGGTGGTGGCGGACTATCTCTCCTCCCCCTCCTCCTAGGCAGCGGGCTCCGACTGCGCGATCTCGACGAATAAGATCTCGAGCGCGTGCGTGGCGATCTCGACCTCGAGAGCGAGCGCGGGCGGTACGTGTCCAGATTGCTGCCTCGCGGGTCCGGTCTGCCTCCGTACCTCCTCGGTGGGGAGCCGCGTCTGAGCGGCGGCGGGGGTGGCGAGCGGAATCTTCCACCGCCTCCACCGTTACCGGGCGGAGGGCCACGGTATCCGCCTGGTGGTGGTGCGCGCGCGTCGTGGCGGTCGAAGTTGGGTCCTCCGACGCGGCGGGCTGGAGGTGGGGAGCGGGAGAATTTGCGGCGGGGGAGGACGATGGAGACGTTGATGACGGCGCCGTCGAGTTGGGCTTCGTGCATGTGGGCGATGGCGGATTCGGCGTCGGGTGCGTCTGTGTAGAGGATGTAGGCTGTGCCGCGGTTGGTCATGACTGGAGTGGGTTTTAGAAAGCTGGATAGAATGCTAGTATCGCGAGGGAGGCTCTTACATTGTCTGTTCATGGGCATGTCTAGATCTCGGATTGGGCCGTATGCGCCGAAGATCTCGCGGAGGTGGTTCTCGTTGACGTTTTTTGTGAGTTTCTCAACGACGATCTTTGGACTCTGGTCAGCTTCGTGATTCGAGATAAGAAATCGCATGTTCAAGGTGGCGTAGACGGTGCGTGCGCAACATAGCGCATACGCTGCTGGATACCAATCCAGGACTTCAGACTCACTTTCGAGCTTTTCGGCGGCGGACTTCCTCGATTCCGACTACGCGAGTTGCTTCGATCTCTATACCGTCGTGCGCCTCTACCACCGCTTCTACTTCTCGACACACTGCGCGAAGGGCTTCTGCTCCGGCTTTTGCGGCCATTGCGCCGGCCGTTCCGTTCACCGCGCGGCGAGTTTATTCGACTAGGGCTCCTTGACCGTGACAGAGAGCGAGGTGAGATCGATCGTCGAGGTGAGCGCGACTTGGACGGCGTGAGCGATCGTTCTACAGCTCGGCTGGCTGATCGGGTGCGCGTGCGGCCGCGAGAGGGTGATCTGGACGGCATTGATGGCTGTGAAAGGGTTGATTCGAGACGATGAGAAAGTGAGCTGGAAGCTCGAAGTGCCGGTGTCAGTGAGGAGCGTCGTTGTGTCTACGAAGAATGTGAAGAGTCCAAAGTGTAATCCTACAGGAGCTACGAAGTTTGCCCATCGGAAGCTATGCTTATGTAAGTAACACTAGCGCGGTGCTTCCTGGAATGATGGAAATGGAGCGAGCTACTATCGCCTACCCTTGAGATGAAGACGATGTCAAGGGACACGGAAGGAAGTGCTAAGGACACGGAACGGAGGTAGGCGGGCTGAATGAATGATGCAGACTTTGGCCGAAATCAAGTCTACGTATCCACAAATTGTGCTGCTGTAACATCAGGGGCGCCTCGGGCTCATCAACAAACAACTTGTGACGAGGAGCACTGAAGTGACGGAAGAATTTCCTTCATGGTTACTAATAACCTCAACCATTGGGCTTTTCTATTGCATTCCGCAGTTCAGCAATCCTTTTCAGCCAAGCCCTCTATATGCTTGAATCGGTTCAATTGCCGATTGAAGAGGTGTCTCTAGCATTGATACCGCTCGACGACGCTCTTTGCATGCTGTGAAGGGCGCTGGTCAGGTCACATTGGCTGGTTCTTCTGATGCTGATGCCAGTTTTCGAACTAAGTTAGTTACCCGTATATACACACTAGGATGCTATAGCAGAGGATGAGGCACGTTGCGTACTACAAGGTGCTTTTGATGAACGCACTGGCTAGAAGCATATCTATTCGCTGACTCATATCACTCGCACAGCATAAGTGATCGGCCCTCTGCATGCGTGCTAGGGCTTACATGAGAGTGCCGCACTGTTCTATTGCTCTCTTCCCTTCCATACTCCTATCCACAACAGAGTTCACGTTCGCTCTCAATGACGGCGTGCGCTCCTAGAGCTCCGCAAAGCCCATTCCTCAAAACCCAACATCATTTCAGGCGTCGTCATGGGAGACACCTCCGCAAGAGCCAAATCGAAATGTTCCCGGCCAATCTGCTGATTCAACCCGGTATCTTCCTGGTCTTTGAGAGCAGCATAACCCGCTCTTTGGCAGATATTGACAATCTCAGCTCCGGAGTATCCCTCCATCTTCGGCCCTAGCTCAGCGGCAGAGATGTCATCCCTCACGTCCATCCTGCGCATTCTTATCCCTAGGATCTCTTCCCGAGCTTCGAAGTCTGGGAGGCCTACGTATAAGACGGTGTCGAGTCTTCCTGGCCGCATCAGCGCGGGATCCAGAACTTCCGGTTTGTTTGTAGCTGCAAGTACAAACACCCCCTTTAGTACCTCGATACCATCCATCTCGTTGAGTAAAGTGGTAAGGACGTTTAATCCGCTATGACTGCTGCCTTCGCCTCTAGCGGATCCAATGGCGTCAATCTCATCGAAGAAGATGATACTTGGACTGGCAGCCCTGGCCTTGCGGAAAATCTCTCTTACGGCCCGCTCGGATTCTCCAACGTACATGCTCAGAAGCTCAGCACCTTTGATCGCGATGAAATTTAAGCCCGCTTCTGTAGCGACAGCTTTGGCTATCAGCGTTTTTGAGCAACCAGGAGGTCCGTATAGCAAAAGTCCTTTCTTAGGTTCAATGCCCAGCCGCTCCATATCCCTCGGATACTGTTGATGCTTAGTTTCGAAACACTGTTCAAACGGTACAGTAACATACCTTGAACGGCCACTCTACTGCTTCCCTCAGACTTTGTTTGACCTTGTGCTGGCCACCGATATCACTCCATCTCACTTTGGGGGCCTCTAAGAAAACCTCTCGCATAGCTGTAGGCCGGATGTCTGTCAAGGCTTCGTCTATTTCCGCTTCAGTCACTTCGACGAGGATCTCCTCATCCCCTTCGCTGGGGTCTGGAGGTGTATCGCTTTGACTTCGAGGACCATTGACCTTTGTACATTCAGCTTCGGCCGGTCGAACCTCTTGTAGATACCGGGCCTCAGCCTTATCTGCAGCCAACTGAAGCAAGGCCATGAGGTCGGCGCCAACGTATCCATGTGTTCGTTCCCCTAGACGCTCCGAACTTGCGTCAGGCGTTGCCGCTGGTAGCCCTTGGAGGACCTTCAGGATCTCAATCCGAGCATTGGCGTCAGGGATTGGGATTTCGATCTCGAACTCTAATCTACCAGGCACCCGTAGGGACTCATCAATATCAACCAAGCGACGTGTTGCTGCTATAAATAATATTCTGGAGTCACACAGACTGTCCAACTCTTGCCGTAAGGCCCATACCATATTAGCACCTCTTGCTGCATCTGAGGATGCCGTCTTGCCCGCTATAGTCTCGAGCGGATCGACAATGATGACGCTTGGTTGGTAGCGGTGGGCATCAGCGAAAACCCTGCGCACCGCTGCTTCACCATCATCAACGTTCCGCCCCATGATCGAGACATCGAGGCTGAAAACCTTGTGCCATGGCGCAGAGGCGATCTTCTCCAGTATCAGACTCTTACCAGTGCCCGTTGGACCATAAAGAAGGACACCACCGCGCCGGCGATGATACCATGACGGCATCTTCAAGCGCAGATGCCCGGCATTGTAGGCTGCTAAACGCTCATTCAGCTGACGAAGCTGTCGATCTACGCCTCCGATGCCGGCATTGGAGATCTCAAGTCGATTGTCATGGTTATGTGTCGAAGAGCCAGACGCCGCCGAGCTCTGGATACAAACTTCTGAGCTGCCCTTGAAGTGGAATAAATCCGGTGAACCTGATGACCCATTTATAGTACTGATTGTAAAATTCCTCTTGGAGTCCTTGAGCTCTATATTCTCAAATATCATACCAATACACATGAACTCGGCTTTGCCCAGAGGAAGCTCCAGAAACCATTCCCAATGCTCTTTGTCTTTCACTTCTATCGTAGGCGATGGCTGTCCGTTATCCTGCGTAGCCTCCACGAGAGTAATATTGGTTACATCTTGAAAAGATGCCTCCTGTCTTGATATCGATATCTTATCGCCAAGCCTGAAGCCATACAACGTCTGAAGCACCTTGGAGGTCTGCACCACATTGTCCTGGATCTTTTCTGGCGCCGTCCAAGCAATCGCTGTCCGCGGAGGCCTTTCAGCTGTGTAGATATGACACGGATCTCCAGCCCGTAGCTTGTGCAACAAAAGCGTGGCAGGGGACAGGTATATGCGGAATGTGTCTTTGAGATCGCTTCTCGCTGGCTTAGAGAAAGGTCGCACTGTATACTTTGGGGCTTCCGCCATCTTCAAGGACTGGGTTTCAGAAGATTATAGGCCTTGATTGACATGCGGAACCTCTGATATGGCCTCCCACACCTAATCGGACTTAATTGTAGACTGAATGACTTTTGCAATGACAGAGGCTTTTCTTTCATCTTGAAGGACGTATTAGATTTAAGAACAATTGACAGTGGATTTGCGTTTCTCGTAATGGTATTGAGTGCTTCTGCATGTGTTTTACTGTTTTGAGTTCTTGCAAACCGCCGACTTCTGGTTGCCGATGTTTGGTCGGCAAGCCACATCACAATGCATTCCCAATGACCATGTAAATATTTAGTCGGTATCAACATCCTCCCGGGTCCTACCAATTGATGCCCCAGCTGCGGCTTTTACACCCGCAATTCGTCCTACCAGCGTGGACCGCACCGCAATGGCGACAGACACTCCGGCTACACTCCTCGAAGCCAACTCCCACCACCCAACATAACCCACCATCACCAACACCATCACCAACACCATCACCACCACGACGCACGACCCGCCCACTCTCCCTCCTAGAAGAGCTCTTCCCCGAAGAAGCCCAAAAACGCACCGAAGCCAGAACCCGAACTCATCGAAAGGAGGCCGAACGACACATCCCCCCACTCCCCCTATCCCCAGACGCAGACGGTGTCGATCCCACACCGCGCAGAGGCTCGATCGGGCTACCCCGGCGCAAGAACGGGAGGATAGGGACACTGACGGCCGAAGCGCTGAGACGGAAGGAGACTACGATCATGGTGTTGCGGAACGCGAGCAAGTCGTTGAGCGAGAACGACTTCCGGCGCGTCGTGCCCAAGGGCCGGCATATCGAGGGGTGGAAGGGGCAGGGGGATATCATGAAAGGTACGTCGAGTATCGACAAGGGAGGTCTGCAATGTTGGGGGAATACTGACGCGACGTTTCTCAGTGATACCCGTGCGTGATCCAAGCACCCTCCAGCCCGTGGGCCATTACTTCCTCCTCTTCTCCACCCCGGCTTCCGCCCGCGTGTACCAGGACCACCTCGTGCACCTACACCGCATGGCGAGGACGCATACGCCGCGGTCGATCGAATCGCCTATCGCCCCACCGCCAGGCTATATGGTCGAGGGCGAAGATGTGTATCAGTTGTTGCAAGAGTATGCTCTGATAGCTGCATCGCAGAGATTATCGCTGAAGTTGCTTTTACCACCTTACTCGGCGATGGTAACGAGCCTCGTCGAGCATGGAGGGTACAGGCAGCTAGTGGACGGCACGGGAAAGGCAGCGAACGCGGTTCTCTTCTGGGTGGAGGGGTTTCAGCCGAGCACGTTCTTCTTGAAGGAAGTGATCGCTCGCGATGGCCGGGATAGGGCTTTACTGTGGGAGATAGCTGGAGAGGGAGGAGGGATTACAAAGCTTGAAGTGCCGGTTGCCGCCACTACCGATCATGAGGGAGAGGCGGAAGATGAAGGAGAGACTAGGCAAACACGTCGGGTCGTTGCCAGATGGGTCATCAAGTTCAAGAACGAAGCAGAAGCCAGGAGGTTCGTCAGGTCATGGCATCGGCGACCGTTCCCGCTTCATCGAGATAGTGCTGTCTATGGTGAACCTCCACCTTTAGCAAATGCAGAGTTTTTGTGGTGAACGATTTGATTCTGCTGCAGCGTGTAAGATGAACGAGAGGGCTACAGGAAATTGTGAGAGCAAGTCCAAAACCGCGATACCATGCACGGGAGACAGGTAAAAGCAGAGGCTACCAGAGTCCATAGGTAAAACATGAACTCCTCACGACGCTTGTGGGGAATATCAAGTCTAGTGTAAACAATTCGAACGCCAGCCAGTTGCGTGAACAAGATTTTCTCGGTTTGATGCTTCATGTACTTTCTATCAACACGCGCTGCGATTTTCTTGCCGTATGTCCTTGCCCGGACCGCACATCCACCAGGGTCGGCATCATAGGTTGGCGATCTACCAATCGCTCGGACTCCGACGCAATAGGTACAAGGAGTTGGCGCTGCCGTCGAGTGACTGAGATCTGTCTCGCGATGGAAACTTCGGCGGAGTGTTTCACTACAGTGTTCTCTGACAGCCGTTCAGCAACTGCATGATCATTGACATGGCTTTTTCAGATCTTCATGTTTGGCGTCGCTAGTTGATGATATCAACACCGTATTTGGAACAAGATCACTTGTCGTAATCACCTCCGAAGCTGGCTCCTCGCTCTCGACTTGCTGCTCAGAAGGTCCGCCGTTGATTCGGACCTCTTCCCGGCAATCGTCAGCGCTCGTCTGTGTTGACTCATGCAGAATATTTGGGGCATCTGAGGTGCACTTCCGAACGTCCACACGGGATGGCCTCGTACGCACTGGAGTATGAACCATGCGGAAGACTTCAGATCCCTCCGTTGCCCTCGTCCTCTCGAACGTTGCTCGGTTGGGTGACGAAGCGCCGGGAGTAGTGTGGGATCGCTGCAGTGGACTGGGCTTCAAGGATGTCGTGGATGCTGGTTGGGTGCGTGTTGTTTGGGTTGGTGTGGAGGGAAACAATGAAAACAAAGAGGGAGATTTGACGTGTGAAGGAGATGTTGCTCGTCTCTGAGGCTTGCGATGTCCTCCATCCTGCGTGCGCTGTTCCGACTAAGGGGACACGAATTCAGTATCCTTGCATCACTCACGAGCAAAGCGAGGGCATTACCTTTCCCTCGTTGCCGTCTGTTTTAACGTTGTCCAGATGAGCATGCCTTCTGACCAGTAGTGAAGACGGCAGGCTGGGGTTTAAGAGACCGCTAAACATGATGCTGTATCTATCGAGCTGTACATCTGGAAGATCGACGCTCAACATAGGCTGGCCTTCGAGATGAAGCTTTGGAAACGTGTTATCCGCGTTTGCATCTTTCGTTAATGGAGTTTGACGCTGCTCTTCGAGGTGGAGCTGTGGAGCTGTACGCGCTCTTCTGAAGTCGGGCCTGGTTCCTTCCTTGGTTTTAGTCAGACGTGAACTTTTTCTTCGATGGTTACGGCCTTTACCCCTATGGACCACCCCTGAAGTTTCTGTTTTGATCGGCACATCAACTCTTTGAGGCGGTGAAGTACGATGGGACGTTATTCTTGTCTCTTGATGCGAAGCAGGTTGTGAATCATGTTGGATCTGATGGAATTGAGTTGTTGACGATGCTGGAGATATGTTCCTCTTCCCGAAAATACCACCCAAGGTCTTCCATTTGCTAGGCTTCCGTTTCAGTGCGTCAATCCCGTGGCCAACTCCATGACTATCTAGTTGCCTCTCTGCGTGAGGTATCGGCGTTGAGGACGTTGTCGATGGCTCGTTGGACGAGTGATGATTGGCCGGACTTTGATCCTTCGTGGTCCATGATGAATCTTCCTCAGGATCGCCAAGAGCCATCCCAATGACCATCTCTTCCCCATCGGGTTCACTGCGATTCCTCTGCAATGGAGCCCTGTACTTTGATGGATCTGAAACCTGATGGGCAGGACGTGGCCTAATCAGTGACTGTTCTATGGGATCTCCGCCGCTTCTATCATCCGCTGTCCTTGGTCGCTCTGTATTGACTTTTGTGCCGAACGAGCTCAAATCAGGGCATCCACCCGGAAACAAAGTGCTCGTTCTGAGAAGATGAAGGTCATCGCCCGTTCTTGCAGGAGTAGGCACGATATCTGGACCTCCATCAGGAAATAGAGTACTTGTCCTAAGAAGATGAAGGTCGCTGCGTGGTTGCGCGTCTGTGGAGACAAATCGTGGAGTAGATATATTGTCCTCCTTTGTGGGGCCTACATTCGAACGTTTGGATCGGAGAGACTTCGATCTCCCAAACGGCATTGCTTTTGCCTTGATGTCGAGATGTCGCAGATGTACGGTTGGGTCATCAGGGGATAAGAATGGCTAAGACTGATACAACAGTGAGACGAAGTTGGAGAAGGTGATTTCCTGATTGTAAGAAGTTCAAAAGGAACGGCCAGTCCTTAAGGTAGCCAGCTAGTACGATGCAGATGAAGGACAATAACGAGGAGTGAAGCACGAAAAGTGCCAGGAAAGTCAAGGATGCAGCGGTGAAAAGCGAAGAAATCGGGTGCTCCCCGAGTCCGGTCTCGAGGGGGGCTTCTTGTGGGCCATAATACGACCTAGATGAGAGGGGACTGATCTTCACCAGGATACTACATGATACGGAGGTGGAGAAGCAGGGTATCCCCAGGCACGAGACACCCAGTAACGGGAACGGGAGACGTTAATGGCCGGCATCAGCGGGTAAAAGTGAAGGGATATGGGGCATGACCCCGGTGGGTTGATGAAACGCAAGGTAAGAAACGGGTCCATCCGGCACAGCTCGTGATCTCAACAATCCCTCGAACGGCAAAGTCATCTCATGGTAGAAATCATAGCATAGAAGCAACGGAGTTTGAAGACTTTTCAGGCAATCGTGTGAGGTCCTCCATTCTTCATCTCATTCTCGACTCAATTTCCCGGGGTTTCAGGTTGGCGATATGCTTCGTTGCATCGCTTCGCGCTCTCGGATAGTTCGGTACCTCTTAATTTCCAGGTTGCCCTGTCAAAAGCGACGACGAGTCGACGGCGGCGGTCTTGGTCAATGGCAATCTCCGTTCCGGCCAAACAGATCTCGACAGAAATCATAGAGCCAACAGTTCGCGGTAGGCTTTGTAAGGTAGACCAACAGGTATTGTAAGAGTGTGCGCTGGCCTGTGCTCGGTGCGCATTGATATTGTGGTGTAACCTGAAGTGAAATGCTACCATGATACGGATTACCGTCCGCTGTCACAGGGAAGGATGCAGCTGCCAGAGCGTGTTGTTGACCTCAATCGGAGATGATCTGGTGATGCGTGGTTCTGCTGCAGGATCACGCATGATCACTTGTGGTTGTACGACATATGCGCTGCGATGTGTGACATTTTTACCTGGAATGACCTCATCGGGATCCAGCTGCATCATGCCTTGAGCGCCGTGACTGCCTGATTCAGACTGGGATTCAAACGACCTCGGGACACGAGAATGAGAGACACTGATGCAGTTCAGCAGTACAGACTGATAGAATGACATGTTTGCGTAACACCAAGCGGTTTTACCGCCGCAGCTTTGGCGGGGCAGATATTGAAACGAGACCCCCACTCCATCATCCATCTGCCTTGTTAACATCACAACGTCCATAAGAAGCGCCCCATACGCATTCTCTCAACACCTGCAACGGAAGTACTGAGAGACTCTTCTACGTGAGAGTCATTTCCGAGTATATCCAAAGCTAAGCGCAATGTCGTGGCAAGGTAAGCACTAAGCTCCGGTCAGCGTGTACGGTCCCCGAAGCTGACTCTATCAACTTGCGAAGCGTATGTTGATACCAGGTAAATCCTACTTGTCATAATTCTACCCGTGCACATCGTTCCCTAACGTCATCCTCCAGCCTTGTTGCTACCGGCAACATCGACAAAGCTGCAATCTTCAATTCGGAAGGGACCAGCGTCTGGGCAAGTTCTCCCGGATTTACGGTACGTCCGCGAAAAGGGAAGGATGCTGCACGGAAATACACAATGGGCCTTATCCATTGAGACACAGAGGAAGTCTACCAGTAAGGGGTTATCCGCTGACCTCGGAGACAGGTTGCGCCAGCTGAGATCAAAGAGGTTGTGGCAGCGTACAAAGATACTGGAGACGTCAAGAAGGTTCAGAGCGATGGTCTCCGCATTGGAGGAGAGCGGTACGTGGTGATCAAGGCGGACGACCGAAGTCTATACGGGAAGAAGGTCAGCTACACCGTCTTGCTCCTCACGCAAAGCATACACAATATTGATGGAGTACATCAGGGTAAAGAAGGCATCGTCATCGTCAAGACGGTCCAAGCCATCCTCGTCACCCACTACCCTGAGTCCGTCCAGCCTGGTGTCGCCGCCAAGACCGTCGAGGAACTTGGAGATTATCTTACCAGTGTGGGCTATTAAGTGATGCATATCCATTTCTCGCTACGGAACACTTACGCCTAGATTGTACTTTATTTGCATACCTCTATGAGGACAGGATCCGGCGGATAGAGACGGAGTGAATGCCAATAGCAATTTGACCATCCTACTGCCTTCTGCGGCACTGACATTGTCTGGGTTCTCAGTCGGCTTTCCGGCTCATCGCATGCTGTTATACTCCTATACACTGATGATGGTCTGGGAAGCTTAACGCTAGCCGTGGAAGACCACAACGGTTTTCATGGCTTAGTACTACATAACCCCCATCCCACTCCTCCCTCATCCCCTCAAACAGGCAATTCCGCATTCCTCCTCCCACCCCCCACCCTCTCCATCACCGCCTGCACATACGGCCCCACAACCGGCACATTCCCGACAAACCCCCCAATCGTCGCGAAAAAATCCCCAAACAGCACAAAAATCCCATACAACTCCACCAAA
>JAABUP010000732.1_pt1 | contig 70591 bp, 80 predicted proteins | sample 5559201 | NCBI WGS metagenome assembly JAABUP01 (sample SAMN10711887, study PRJNA513373) | rock metagenome | isolation source: Antarctica rocks | place: Antarctica | reverse complement strand
GGCTGCTGTTTGCATCAATGGAAGAAGCTATAGCCTTTGCTTGCTGTGCTTTTTCTTCTAGCAGTGCTGAGAGTCCTCCGCAGCATGAACAAGCAATCATGCCTTTTGGCGTTGCATGCAGCTAATAACTCTGGCAGGTTGTGTCATGCGTGACGTGGTTAAACAAGCTGGTGGTATTGCAGTATACATCAAGTATATCACATCAAGTATACATCAGATAATGCGCAGCATTGTTTGATTTATATTCAAATGCAGAGCTCATTTGCAATGAAGTTACAACTGTTTGCAGGCTGCAGAAGTATGTGTGTGTATCCTATCAAAGGCTCCCATGCTGTTGTGGGAAATGTGTATGCAAATGCTCGTGTATGCAGATGTTCACGTATGCAAATGCTCATCCATGTAAATGTTCATGTATGCAAATGCTCGTGTCTGCAAATGCTCATGTATACAAACGCTTGTGTGCACTGTTGGCGCAGGCTGCAGATGTGTATGCCTTTGGAATCCTGTTGTGGGAGATGTGCACAGGGCAAAAGCCCTGGGTAGGGCTGAAGGAGCAAGAGATCATTACTAAGGTGGTGCAGAATGAGAAGCAGCCCCTCTTCCCCCGGGACACCCCAGCCCCCTTCAAGGTACATCTTGGCTTTTCATTATTTTGTTTCTTTATTTCTTGGGACAAAGCTTGACATGATTGCGTGTACTTCAAGACTGTTTTGGCATGAGAACTGCATGAAAAGTTAGCTTTTCTTACCCCAGAGAGCCCCCACCCCCCTGCAGAGTAGGGCTTCATCCAATTCGATTCGATTCGATTCGATTCGATTCGATATGTTTAATGTCCTGGGGGGCAACTGGGACCCCCAACAGACAAAATATCAGTTCAGTGACTTCTGAGAATGTTGAGCAATTATGAGTGGGTCAGAACAGTTATGTCACATGATAAGCAGTTATATTGTTCCCCAGAGCACACCTGCACTGATACACTAGGTCAGGTGTGCTCAGATATGGTTACATTTTGACGTGTCACATTTGCATGCAATGGGAAGCAGCCTGGCATCCAAACCGGCATGGCACAATTCTTTTATGCTTTTTTTTGTACAATGGTTTCGGTGGCACTTAAGAATCTGGCACTGCTTGACACCAGAGTCCTGCTTGACACCACAAGCCCCAGTCCTCAATCCCAAGTTGACAATACATGGGATGGTCAAGGCCCCAGGAGTTGTGCCAGTGCTGCATGCGTAGTCCTAATGACAAGAAATGTAAATTGATTGATTGATTGCAGGTCGTGGCAAATCAGTGTCTGGCAGCCGACATGACCCTTCGACCAAGCGCTAGTTCACTCATTCGCATTCTGGGCGTCTTGAAAGAAGCAGCTGAAAAGAATGATCCTGCTGCGTGGAAGGATGTCAACATTGGTAATATCGTATAGGCCACGTCGGATCAGACGACAAGTAAATCCGTGTGGGAGGCCTGGGTGGGACTCATCTTTGTGCTTAATCAGATCAGGTTCACTGGACCCATACTCCCTGCCATGCTTCTCCAGGGTGGCAAGGACGCATTGCTTCTGCTGACCAAGGCCCGTCTTAAGAACTGATCAGTCATGCTGTGTGCGTGTGTGTGTATGCTTTTGTGTGAATGGGTTGGTCTGGATTAGCATGTTCAATCATGGGTACGTAGTTATGGCCTAGTAGTGCTGGACCTGACAATCACAGGTCAAATAGCAGGTTGGGAAGGGGGGCGGGCTTCTGTGCGTGTCAGTAGTTTAGTACATTGGCCACCAACTATGACTCTGTTGGGGTCTTTAGCATAACCAGAGGGACGATCTCGGCAGATTGTGCCATTGACGCTGCTGAACGCTTTTTGTTGCATGGAGAAGTGCTAGCCAATGCATATGGTGTTGCCATAGACAGCCTGCCAAGCATTGCAAGGTGTGATGGAGCAAATGAGAAATATGCGCTGCTAGCTGAAAGAGGGCTGTGCAGCAACATCTGATCGTATTGGACTACTAAAACTGGGCAAGCGTTGCCCTCACATCAGTGTTGGCCTGCTCTGTTTCTCCAGCGTTGTAGATGCTGACATACTGCAGCATCGACCCCTGGCAAATTCATGCGTGCAAAAACTAAGTGCACAGAAGTGATGACTCGTGGCTGAAGGATTGTTCACATTGGAATGTGCCTGAGCTGATGGCATTTATGGGAGTAAAGGTAGTGGATCCATTATGACTATCACCAGTACTCTTTGTACACATCTGGTGAAGCTGAGAAAGGCGTGCAATGTGTTTAAAACAATGCAGAGACTGGACTCAGAATGGAATGCATCAGCTTGCAATCGATGTGTAATTCAGCCGTTAACAGACTCCTGACAACAGCATCTGTGCTGTCGGACTCTTCCAGCTGTACGCTCATCGTATCATCAAACAAAACATCAAGCCTGTCTTCCAGGCAAGTGCAGCCAGACGATCAAAATCAGCCAAAGAATTTTACATGCCTGGAAAGACTCACTGCTATGCCAGTGCAAGGCATATTCCATTCAAGGACTTAGGCTTTGTTAGTTTGACCCTAAATGTTCTGCAGGATCCAGTTGGCATTGGTCTTCTCATCAGAGTCAGCACCACCATTCTCATCCTCCTCAACTGACACAGCCTTCACCTGAACACACGCCGAATTCACTTAAGCACTAATTACTTGGTTGAAAGCGCATTTGCATTTGCTGTACCACTCTGTGCCAATTGACTGAGTAATGAACCTGAACTTGTGCCAGCCTTTGCTCCCACATCAGCCAGGTACTGAGTGGAGGCAAACAGGACGACGTGTATTGATGGTGATATAGACCGGTTGCATGATCCGGAATGCAAAGCCATTCAGTGTTGCACGATCAAAACTGAGACTGGCTGGTGAGAGCTGCGCATCAGCCAGCCTGTACTGCATAAAGGCAAGCATGCACACCATGAAACAAGCGATGCAAGTGTAAATGCAGTGGATGACTTGGAATCCAAATCTCATGGGATTGCCACCATCCCCATCATTGAGGACTTGTCCAGCATTATCCCTGGAACTGCTCTTGATTTTCATTGTGTGTCAGCATGAATAGATGAGATAAAGTTTTTGGAAAAATCATTCCGAAGAATATGCCACATTTTCAAGACAAGAAAGAAGCTTGAGGAGTGTACCTCGCCGTCATCGACATACATGGCGAACCGCCTTGTTCGGACTCCCATGGTCCTTGAGGTCATGTCAACTGTCACACCCAAAGCCTGAAAAACAACATTGGGGTCAGAAGATGACCCCCCCCCCCAAAACAGGATACAAAGGGCAGCCCAGCCATAGCAGATAAACAATGACAGCAGGAATGTATTTTGAAGTTTTACGCATGAGACTACGCCCACCTTCAAGAGTCCAGATGTGGCCAATAGAGATCACTTTTGAGAAATTATATAGAGGTCAAGAAGTGACATCCACAGCAATGGAAGATACGCAATGGTAACAGGCGTTTACAGTGGTAACAACCATTTACGCTAGACTTGATGGGGTTTGTGCATGATCCACATGCTCACCTTTGAAACCTCAGTGTTGCCATCAGAGATCATCTTGATGTTGGCTCCTTCGCATCCCATGGTCTTGCCCCACTCCCTCATCACAAAGATGCTGCAAGAATTAGCAGAGTTTAGGGTTTATCAAAGATCCCATATAGGGTGAAACCCTTAAGCCTAAATACAGTCCCAATGTCAGTACCCAGATTCACAACCAATGCCAGCGTTCAAAAACTATTAATGCATTCACAGTCTACAGAATTCCCTCAAACTCCCAACACTAAGATGCTGCGATGCACAGTCAGCATTCATGGCCACAGCATTGTTGGCATCACATCTTCCATCATGTTACAATTTGCCCAAGAGTTCTTTGCTCCTATGATACCACTTTGGTGCAGCAGTGAACAGATTTCAGCAGTGTCATATACAGATGCTCTGTAATTGACACTGCAGATAAAGCAAGTGCTGCCATCAAGCAGAAGTCAACAATGCACAACATGTGCTTCTCTATGCAAACATGCCCTGTGTGAGGGGCCTGTAAATATGGTAATCATGTGATTTATGGCAGACACATACTTTACGGCAATCATCAACATGGCAGGCATATACCTGACAGCAATCATCAATAACAGGCAGCAGCAAGAGGCAGAGCAGACTTACTCATTGTTGGCGATGACTCCCACGTAGTCAACACCCTTGTCTGAGAACTCTTTGACCTTCTCAACAAACCCAGGGATGTGGCTAGAGCTACACACTGGGGTGTAGGCCCCTGGCACACCCACCAGCACAACCTACAAACAAAGGGCAAAGATGAAAGGCAAGGCAGTGAAGGGCAATGACGAAAGGCAGCAGCTGATGAGGTGAAGGGCAACAGCAAAACGGGGATGCACAAATGCTCTTTTCAATCCCAAATCTCTAATTTCATTGAGATCATTCTTCATTGTTGTCCATTCTTTAGTGAAAATCTGATTCAGAACTGCCGGGGGACAGTAAATAGGCGTTGCCACATTGTGGAGTTGTTTTAGCTAAAGGTGAAGAGACGCATGTGCCAACAAAGAGCCAGTGTTTCTCACAGCAAGCTGTCAGGCAGCCTCATGTTGTTCACAGAATAGAGTGAAATCGAAAGCAAGCAGGTTGTTGCATGCAACATGTTGAATAGGCTTGTGGCCCAAGCCACATTTCCAGTTCTGACAATGATTCTCTTGTATATTCAGCCTCTTGTGTGCTCTCAATTGTTTCGGTGGCATCATGAAAGCCTGATGCTGACACCAAAAAGCAAAGGTGTTACATTGGCTGGAAAAATTCACTTACAGCAAGCTGAATCTTTTTAGGTACACTAAGACAGGTCCGAACATTTCCATGCAACTGATGGCATGGTGCTACTGAACGTAAGGCATGGGCAGCTTCAACGCCTGAACAGCTGAAAGACGGCTGGTGCACTTTTCGACATGCCAACTCTCGTGGCACCTACCTTCTTTCCCTTGGTGATCTCGCCTAAAGTGACTCTGGTCTTGTTGCCGTCTTCTGCAAGAGTCTGGACCTCGATGTCAGTGGGCAGCTGCAACACAAATTCGACTTAGTGGGTGGCATCTGGCTTCCAGCAGATTACGAGACAGGCGCTGCACGCTGCCGCATTCGCGAAAATTTATCGAAGCATACTTTGTCGCCCTTCTTGACCGCTTGTGTAGCAAACGAGGCGCTTTGTTGTGCTCTCTGGGCCTGCATCACAGAGGTTGACCGTGGCCAATCGAGCATGCATAGAACGAGTGTCTGCTCCATTAGCAAGCTGCGCCGCGTACCTTGGGTCGGAGGGCAGACAAAGATGGTACAAAGGCGCTAGTGCGAAGACAGCGCGACTGTGCTGTGAAATGAGGTGCGGCGGAAGCAGACACACGTCCACAGACGGGGCTGCATGCAAGGGGGATTGCACTGCGCAACACCGAGCACCTCAGAGCTTGGGACAATGCCATCTTGATGATATTGTGTTGGTGAATGTCAAAAGCTGAACGTGCAGAAGTATGAGTACGTACAGGACTGTCGCGAATCCTTAGCAGCACATGCAGCAACCCAGCTGATGCCGACGGGCGTACGTGTGTGTGTGTATGTCACATAATGCTAATCATGCTGTTCCACACTTAGTTCTACACCTCTTCTTCCGGTAATAAGGCTTCTTTACTGTGTCTCAGTGCGAAGCTTTCTCTACGTGGTGCTTAGTGGTATTTGTCTTTGAGACCTTGCTTCCTGTGCAGGCTTCGGTATAATCAGCTTATTAAGTAAATGTGATGAAGCAACACAGGTGAGTATGCTGCCAGCCCTTTGATGGTGTATGTGTGGATGCATCGATGCATGGATATCCTGTGAGGTTTGCTAAGTTGCATCCGGAAACAAGTTTATTCAGATTCCCCTGTCTGCAGAGCCTGATAAATGGCCGAGCTTCTTGAGAGTCAAGCCAAATACATTGTGCAGTCAAGCACGGCTGCGTCAGGCTGTGCAATGCAATTTGTGAGGTTCACCTTTCAGGTACTTGCAATTTTGCAATCAAACAGCTTGGCAATGTACATGTTTACCATTCAGGTGTACCTCAGAGTCTGATGATGGACGTGGAAACGATACGCCAATGAATGCATGCAAAAGCTGTAGCATCAAGATGAAGCCTTTGCATGCATATGCCTGACAATGACTTTGTATACCGTGCTCAAAGAAGCTGAAAGCATGCCACCGTAGGTATGGAAGCTGGAGTTACACATGGCATCACCTGAGATGAGCTTCTGAGAGCGTCCTCCACGCCGTGGGACAAGCGTCGCGCGTCAGACTTCCGCCAGGCTCCCGCCATACGCTCCCAGACGATTGTGCTGACACCACCGTTCAAACTTTGGTTCGAAAATGGTACACCTGTCCAGCGAAAAGTCGAGCTTCGTGAAGCGGACACCGGAGAGCTTGACGCTCGACAAGTGAGCCGATCACTGTAAGCGTGTGCGCAAAGGTGTCGTGCGCAGTTTACTACGACAGCATCACCAAGGTTTGCGTCTGAGACAGTTTCCCATCTCTTGACAGTGCAGTCCAAACACAGGTCCGCACACGCCGCACGCTGACAAACGTGCGCCCAACAGCTGCCATTTGTTTCAGAACGCTAACTTGCTGGTCGGAGAGCAAGGTCGTTTGTTGGAGCCAGCCTGCGGCTGCAGTTTAGCAGGTACTGACAACTTTGACTTGACGCATCGCTGCAGCAAACCTGACTCACTGCTTGCATCAACCATAGCGTAATCATGACAACATGGCAAGTTGCCTCTCAGGATTCAATGGCTTTTGGCAGAAAGAAAAAGACTGCAGGACCCGCAGGCACCTATGCCGGTGCCAATCCTAGGTAGGCCTGCTGTGTTGGGCTGTTGTATCCAGCGTTGCTTTGTGTTTAGCAGAAGTCACTCCTGCATGGTGAGTTACTGACTTCGACCTGGCCTTTTCCATCGCAGATACAATGGTGGTGTGGTAGATGATGGAGTAGTTGAGGAGCAGAGCAGATGCTGCTGCTTCAAGATAGCAAGGGTGGTAAGTTCCAACCAGCATCTCCTGCCTTTCCTGCACGCACATCTTTTCTGCTGCTTGAGCACCAGTGACTGAGCCCCTATTTTGTGCAGGGCTTGATGACACTCACTCTTCTGACCCTGGCCTTCATCTTTGGTCTGAGCGTGGCTGCCCTTGTTGGCGGTTACCGGAAATACATGTTATACCGTACAGACCTTGTTGAAGGGTTCCGTCTCAGGACCTGGTAGGGTCTGGAGATAGTAGATAGCAACATCAAGCAACACTGCTTGAGACTTTGTGGTGCACATCACTCCTCGACAGTACAGCTCTTCCTTGGATCAAATCACCAGAACAGGAATGATGATATACCATGCATCTGTCTGTTCTGCAGGATTGGATGGTACCAATACAGCCAGAACACCTTTCCCTCAAATACATATGCCAAGCTCAAGGTAACCCACAATTTTCATCCTACACCAATGATGTCCTGCAGTTGATGCTAATCATGTTACATGTGGTTCTATTGCATCTTTGCTGCCTGCCCTGTCCATACAGCGTGACAGCATTAGTGGCAAGTTCTCTAGCTGTGCCCTAAGTCAGGTTTAGTTGTAGTGCCCTGTAGATGATCTGCTGTATGCGACCAGTTTGTGTCATGTTAGCTCATGTCTGTTAGCTCATCATGCTCTGCCACTTGCTTCCTCTGCTGGCCTGGTGTTCATTTAGGCCAAATAAAATGCCAAGTCTGTTTGCAGGCCTAGGACCTGCCTGTACCTAAAACAACACTGTTTCTCTGCCAAGGCATGATGTGGTATGCGTTTGCAGGCATTGTCGGTGGCTGGGTACATCCTGGGTCTGATAGTAGCAGGATTTCTGGGAGCTTCAGCCCTGCTGGCACTCTTCTTCATGCTGCTCACCTGCTGTGGTCGCTCCAGAAGCCTTGCCTGCATAGCCCTGCCCTTCTCGTAAGCACACCCAAACTCTGAACAAATGTGTATGTTGTCCTACAACCTAAAAAGACGGCTGAGTGTACAAATCTAACAAGTGAACTGCCTACAAGCAACAAGTCTGCTGTCACAGCGCTGACTACAGACTACAATGACCTGCTGCAACACCAGTGCTGATCTGCATAAAATGCTGCTGCAGGCTGAGCTTGTTTGGTGTGCTGGTGGCGTACTATGTGGCCAGCGCCGTGTTCTATGACCGCCATCTGCCAGTGTCTGGGACTCACATCCCCTGGCCTTCCTGGGCTTGGTGCCTGGGCATTGCAGCCTCCCTGCTGTGGCTGCTTGCCAGCATCTTCATGCTAGGTGAGCTTTGACATTAGCCCTGCCACACAGTCTTCTTTTGCTGCTGAGCAGGCACGTGAAAAGCGTGAACCATGTGTCTGTATAAGCCTGGTGCCTGGGCAGCCTCTCTGCTATGGCTGCTCGCCAGCATCTTCATGCTAGGTGAGCTTTGTCATTACTCCTGCCACTCTTCCTTGGTTGCTAAGCATCTTTATGCTAGGTAAGCTTTGTCGTTACTCTTGCCGCTCTTCTTTTGTGGCTGAGCAGGCACGTGAAAAACGTGAGTCATGTGGCTGTATCAGCCTGGTGCCATGGCATTGCAGCTCCTCCCTTTTGTGGCATTTTTGCTAACGTTTGCATGCTAGGTAACCCTCAACAATGGTGATGACACTCAGTGTGTGCTGCTACGCTGTCAGCGGCTGCATACACTACATGAAAGCGTGTATCTTTTCAGGCCTGGTAGCTCAGCATTGCATGGCTGCTTGCCAGCCTCTTGTGCTAGGTATATTCTGTCTGTGGTACTAAAAGTGCACAGTGCTGAACATCACATCAGGGTTGGTGTGACAAAGCTGGATCCTGAGCAACAACATTTGCTGCTAAAAGCTGTTAGCAAGCACAAACAGACACTGCAAAAACCACAACATCAATTGCTTGTGTGGACCTAATGCATCAGCATTGCGGCATCATTGCTGTGGCTATCAGCCAGTGTATTGCAACTACAAGTGTATTGCAAATATAGTCTGTTCATTGACTCATTACATTGTGTACTTGACTTACATAATGTGATGAGTACATAACTCATTATAGTCTATAGTTGCAACTACACAAGTCCTGGAAAGCTTCTTAGAGCATGACCTGCAGCGTAGTCTCAAACCTCTGCAGTCTTGTAGATGGATTGGCTCCTGTACTTCTGTTACTGCAGGCCACGTTTACGTGAACACTTTGTGTATCTGCAAATTTCAAGTAGCATATGAAGCCTAGCAAACCATTCTTTTAGGCAACATCAAACACATCAAATGACTGCAGTAGCAATGTTGAATGCTTTTGCACCCTTGCGTGTCTCACTGTTCCACTGTCGTATTGCAGGAACCCCTTCAAGGACTGTGATGAAGACCAGCAAGCGTGTGTACGATGCAGAGGCACCAAACAAAGTCCGAGTTGCTGAGCCCATTGCCGTAACCAGCAAGCCCCCCCTGGGCGGTTACTCAACAGGGGGCGCCCCCCAGACCGTGGCTCCACCCGAGGGAGCATCCCTGGGCACTGTAGCACCAGTGCCAGTCAACACCAGCAAGTTTGGTCGGTTCAGGAAGACTGGCAAGCCTGTGGCTTCTGCTGTGGTGTTGCCAAGCGGGCAGCACACCACTGTGACAAACACGGTCCCAGCTGCGGAGACTGTGACTGCTCCGAGCTATGCGCCTAACTATGGTGGAATTGCACCTGTGCACACATCAGAGGTAGATGTTGTGCCTGACAATGGTTTGGGCCGCGGTGCATGGGCATCCAAGAGCAACGTGGCTGGCGGTGATGGTACCACTGTTGTGTAGAGGGGGATGTGACATGGGGCATATGATGGGAAGAGTTGTATGTGACGCTGACAGGCATGGCAGTTGCATGTAGGAAGCGCATGATGTTGGGCCTAGTGTAAGGGGTTAGCCTGTTGAAGACAGGACCGTGACAATGCTGAACAAACTGTATATAGCAGCATCGTATGTGACATTGATGATCGAGATATCTGACTAGGTTGAAATGAAGTGCATGATACTGAAATATCGGTGTGAAGTCTTGCCACAGGTGTTGGCTTTGGTCCTTAGTTTTCATGCACAGGCGAGCTTTGTTCAAAGGTGTGATCACTGTGAGTGGCTGTGAAAGCCTAAGTAGCTCAGCATACACTACCTCAGCTAATACACATGAACACCATTCAGATACCCTGCTCTGCAGTCCTTTGTGTAAAAACCCCCACCAAATCACAGCTGTACGGTGAGTATTTGCTTGCCATGCCATGATGCTGAAAGTTTCAGCCTGAAACCATCACCAGGATCAATTTTACGAGCCACGTCGACAGGCAGGAGCTGTGCTGCATCTGAAGCCTCCTGAGTCATGATGCTCACCTGAACAGAGCCTGTTTAGGCGGCCTCTGTTTTGATCAGGATATGAGTTTCCTACTCGACTCGACAGCGTACGCGCGTCATCCGACGACAGCGCAGATCGCCTTTCACAGCGCACTGCAAACATGGTCGATAGGTGTGATTGAAAGAGTACGACTAGGCTGCAGTGGCCCGTCGTTCACGCTGCGGCAAGCTGTGTACAGCAACAAGATCTGCTGCGAGTATAAGGGTGACATAGGTCGGCACAGTCCACGGCTAGACATTTTATCAGCCGGTTTGCGCTTGGGCATACCACCAGCTCGCATGTAGCCGGCACCTTTGGCGTGCGCAGTCCGCAACCGCGATGGACCTTGCTTTTTCTGGCACCTACTGTGTCGACATATTCAGCGGAAAACAATGGACGTGAGCACGGCTGCTTCGTTTATCGCAGCAAGTGTGGACAGACCAGGTACGACCTGCATTGCAGTCATTGCCCATGACCGAATGTGCCTGCGTTTGGAGGTGTCTACGACCCGTCACCTGATCCTTCACTGGGTGCTTGTGCTTGAGCAACCAGACAAAACTCTAGCATGGAGCATCGACCCCGGGCTTTGCATAACATTTGCTAACAACCTGTGCAGATCATAAGGGTTTCAGGCTCTGCAAGAGAACATACAAGAGCTACACAGTGCAAGTCACTTGGCCATGTCTCACCACCAGCAGCTGCCCCCAAAGGGAAGGACGCGGCCTCACTCCCTTGACATTGGCGTGTATGAACATCAAGGTCAACGAGAAGCAGCCAAACAGGCAAAAGGCAGGGGCGTCTATAAATCAGGCAGCGGCACTTTCATGTTTGCAAGCACAAGCATGTCAGCTGCTCTGGACAACCTGCAGTTTTACCCAAAGGTGAGATGTTTCTGCGTGTTACCTATTGCATGCCTTGCAGCATTGCCAACACCCAGCACCAGCATTTGAGTCCAACTGTAACATGTCATAAAGCGCATGCTTGCATATGGCACTTGATATGTGGCAGCACACCTGCATGCAGCATTGCCAACACCCAGCACTAGCATTAACTCCAAGTATACCATGTCGTATCCACACTGCAAAGCGCATGCTTGCATATGGCTTTTGATATGTGGCAGGACACCTGCACAATGCAAAGCGCATGCTTGCACATGGCTTTTGATATGTGGCAGGATACCTGCACAATGCAAAGCGCATGCTTGCATATGGCTTTTGATATGTGGCAGGATACCTGCACAATGCACTCTGTGGTCGTTTTCCTCATTTTCCCAACATGCATGCAAGATTGGCTGCTTACAGCAGCCTCTAGGTTGATTAAACTCTTGCCTGCCCAAACATGCAAGGCCTGAGCCAAGGTTTGCAGCGTCCCCGGTGAGCCTGCACAAAGGGTTCGGCTGATCAGGAGATGATAATAAGCTTACTACCTTGCAGTTGCAGGCTTACACTGCTGTGCACATTGGATTGCAGCTTCGTCGGTCCACAGCAAAATTGAAACTAGACATGAAATGCTCAGCACCTGGAGTCTAGACATCACATGCTTTGCATCACCTCAGTGCGTGATCTACAACAGCAGCTGCCGCACAGACTTATGGTCAAGCATGTTCGTTTGGTTAATGTAATGCCATTTTGATTGCATATCACAACAGCACACTGAATGAAATAATTCTTGATGACATTGACCTTGTGCAAACAGAAACATTCTCTCATTGTCTTGTCTGTATCTTATACTTCAGATTCGCCAAAAACACACAACAAAATTGTCTCAATCTGTACCAGAATGCACCTGCAGTCAAAATGAAATGAGCAAATACAAGCAACCTGCACCATCAGCAACCATGCCTTGCATGTAACCTGGGGTGCAGCACCGTGCCAACATTGGCCTCAGCAACAGAAACCCTAACTGCGACTTCAGCAAGTTAATGCCCATCTGTGATTGCAGTTAGCATGTTGTCGCTCACAGAGTCCACTGCGGTCTATAGTATCACAAGCTGTTCCATAAACATTAAATCATGTGTCATGTGCAACTGCCTAGCTGTTGAGTGTTTTCTTGAAGTCATCACGAAAGCTTTTGCTCCCAATGAATAAGAAAGGCCACAAAGCTGTTAATTTAGTCTTCTGTGTGCTGTCAAAACTAGTCCTGCTGTAATTTGACCAGAACCTGGCAAACAACAAAGAAAGTCAAGGCTTGGAGAACAGCATATACGACAGAACTCCGAGGCGTTTGCTCAAGCGCTGCTCACCTTGCAGCCCCTAGTGCATATGCAAGTGCTGCAAAAAAAGGATTGAACAAAGGTCCTGCACACACAGTCAGCTGAAGCCGATCGCCCCCGTCACAGACATAGAGCAAGACATGAAGACGGTTGGCTTGCAAGGCTCACCAATGATAGGGATCGGTAAGCCCATGGTGGTGACTACTGAATGAGCTGTAGAGGCTTTGGCGCGGCGAAGCGTACGTTTCTGACTGATTCTGACACCGTTCACCGCTGATCTTTGGCACGCTAGGTGTGCGGACGGTCGATGAGGGCTGCTGTTGAAGCTGACAATGGCCGCTGCGCTACACAAAGTTAAGTTTGCCATCTCGCTATATCAAGCTGCCCAGGATGGCACGGAGCAGTCAGAGTGGAAGTTTCTTGTTTCGGTGGTATGGCTCTAGTCTACTCACCAGGAAGAAGACGAACTCGTGGAAGCCTAATTAGGCCTGAATTCTCGCTCTGGGGGCAGGCAGTGATGCCTTGCTCGCGCGACGTGGTCCGTCAAACGATCAGGACCAACGCTGCATGCCATAGGTGACGTCCACGGCTACCTAGCTACGTTTGAAACCCTCTCTAGCTCTGCTCTAATTGCTTTGGGCAGGCAGCCAAGTGCACCACCTTTCTTGAAGTACTGCTAAAGCCCGGCGGACAATGACCTTATGGGATGAGGTGGCTGACCATTTGCCGGCCGCCGAGCTCGATGAAGTATACATTGACAGCAGAAGAGCAGCCCTAAGCTGACATATCTTGCTGAGGAGGCCTGTGATCTGTAGGTGAAGAGACTACTGTGTCCAGGTCTAATTGACAGCAATCAGGCTCTGCAAAATGAATTGAACGCGTTAAGGGACATGTACATCAGCTTTCAGCAACAAATAGACGCCCTCAGCGACAAACATATGCTTTTCCAAACTGCAGAGCGGTCCTTGGTGAGTACAGACAAAAAAAGGTTGCTCCTGGCCTTTTCTGGCGTACACACGACACTGCTGTGTGTTGCCTCTGATGCAACCATTGACACAGAGCAATCTTGCTGCTGCCCTTTGCTGTTTGTTGAGTACGCATAGTTGGCTGTCAGGAAACTCATTTTTTTGGCTCTGGCTTCAAAGTCAGGTACACATTCTGCCAATGCAGGTTGAGAACGACTTGTCATTCCTGTTAAGCAGGCTGTTAGCTGGCAATGCTGACCGGTCAAACTCTGATAGCGGGGCTTGCCAATCGCAATCCCACACAGAACAGGTCATTCAGACCTACATCCGAACCAAGCCAAGCTCTGTAGGTGCAAGGCCTGTCTGTTCAGGCAACTCAATGCATCTTCCAGCCTTGCTGTCTAGGCCAAGTACTTGCTGCAAGTGCTGCACCAGCATTGCACCAGCATTCGCAGGTTGCTTGTGCAGGGATCGAGGCTGATAATCGAAGCATCATCATCAAGGCCTGCATCAAGCTTGTCAGCCGAGAGTTCTATGCTTTCAACAGCATCTGAAGCAGGTCAGACCTGCTTTCTGTCAAGCTCATTGATGTCTCACATACACCACCTGCATGTTATATGTGTCCTGCACAGAAGCCTTTTATATGCAACACAGGGCAGTGTTTGGTGAAGTCAAGGGGCTTGGCCCACCTGGCCGCCCTAGGTCTAGTTTCAATGATGTTGCATTGCGTGATTGTCAAAATGTTGAATTTGTAGACCTCACAGGGATGCACAAGACAGGCTGCTTTGAAGAGACAACACTTATCCTGCATGTACCAGCTCATCATGAGCTGGAAAGCGTTGCAATGACTATTAGTCTTATTATTACAAGGCAGTGTTGAGTTATATGAATGTTGAATATTGCACAGGTCTGCTTGAGCCTTCAGCACTGACTGCTGTGCGCACTGCCTTGCAACAAAGGACGCTCACAGCCGAAGTGCAGACAGTCAGGGCACACTTTCAAGCAGCTTTTGCAGAAGAGCATCAAGGACTGCTGGCAGAAATTGAGCATATGCAAGCGTAGGCCATACTTTCTGCTGCATCAAAGGCATTGACCTGGCTGTCATCAAGACATGTTGCACGGGTGCAAGTATCATACACCTGTGCACGCTTTGCTGAGTTAGGGAAATGATGATTGTGAGACCAAGCGCCTACACACTTGTGACCATCACAACTACAACATTGTCCTATCACATCCAAACAGCAGTTGGCCTAGGCAACCAATGTTCTGCGCTGAGCTGTTTCATGCATCACACAGCAGCAGACAGATTACATCTGGATTCTGGTGTAATCAAGGACTAATGCATAACCCTGCCAGCATCATCTTCTGTACTACAGGTGCTTAGCGGATGAAGCTGACCTGCATGCACATGCTCAGATGACTCCTCCGCCCTTGACAGCGCTGAGAGAGTACAGCGTCAAGATGCATGCGCAGTTGCAAGAGGTGCGAACGGCAGCTGCTGGATATCATGTCCCCCCCCCTCCCCCCCCCCCTCCCCCCTCCCCCTCCATCAAAGCTTTTATGCATGGCTGTGCTAATGGTCTGTTGCAAATTGTGTGTGTCAGTGTGCGTCTAGACAGCGTGCTTCCTTGACTACTTTTTGCTACATGCTATGACCTGAGTGATGTGTGAGTTGAGCACTCTCACACTTGAACTCAGCATGTGCAGGAGCAAGAACAGCAGCTGCACGAGAAGAGGATCAGGCAGCTGTCTGTCTGTCAGGACAGCGCTCAAGTACCTCAACAGGGTGGTGCCTTCAGAGCCAGTTCCACCTCTCTGCAGTCCCTGGCATCTCAACCATCTATGACTGGCAGCTTCAGAAAGCGGCCAGATACTGCATATGAAGGCAGGCTTGCTGCATCTGCTGGTGGCTTGCAGTCATCAGCAGCAGGCTCTTTTAGAAGCAGCTATGCAGACAGTGACACAGGCAGGCTTCACTTTCCATTGGCCTCACAGTCTGACATGAGTCAAGCTGTATGTGCACAAAGTCACCAAGAAGGCCCTGTCTGTAGTGATGAGTGGGTGTCTCAATTGTGCAGCACAGGAATCAAAAGCTGTCAGCCCACCCCAACAGGGCAACATCCACCAGCCAAGAGAGACAGCAAAGTCAAGCCAAGCCCCAAGTCCCGTCAACTGTCACAGCATGCATGGGTATGAGCGTGTGAGCATGTCTGTATGAGCCACAGTTGAAGTGTTGCTTGGGCATGCTCTGTACACACCTTGAATTGCATGCCCTTGTGCAGTCTGCATATGAGGCATCAACTTCTTTGGTTTGAGTTGACTGTACTAGTGGTTTCAGAGCCATGCCTCACTCATACCGGTAATCTGAGATGTCTCAGTGCATAGGCGTTTGGCTGTGGAACATGATCAGACAGTCTAGCTAGTCCTCTAGTCAGACAAGTTTGGACAGCAAGACACACAACGCTCACAAGCATGCTTCTGTGGGTCAGACAGTAGTAGCAAGCCTGTATGCAAAGCGCACGTCAGAGTGGTTGCAGCACCTGCACGAATGTGTATGCATGTGGGTACCACTTTCCAGATGAGTCATACACAAGCATGTGTTGCATGTGCGACATTCTTGGCCTCAGCCTAAAACATCAAAGTCAACCTCGGCACCTGGCCCCCCTGGTTGCCGTTGCAATAGTGTATCTCACTGAGATCAGCCTATAACGTAGTATTGTGGCCGTTTGCACCTGGGCGACGCTAGTCCTGCTTGGTCACGGTAGTTGACAGTGCATGGATCAGCTGAGCTGCAGCAGGGGAGGCATTCCCAGCTGCACAGGCAGAGCCTTTGGTGCGCCTTTCCAATCTGGGTGCCGACAAGGGAAGGCCTGCAGACAACGACCCATTGGCACAAGATGCGACGCAGCCTGGACAGAAGTTGTTGCCTCTGGACTTTACACAGTCAGTAATAACATTCAAAATGCCAGCAACGTGTTGGCCACTGTCTCCCCCTCGTTCTTGCAGCCTACTGTCAACACCTTGGGGTCAGATCTAGCAAGAACTATAGCTCTGCATCCGAGCTGGCAAGGCTTAGCCAGGCTCACGGTGAGGATTGCCTTCCAGTGCATGCCATGTAAACTTGACACTTTGCCTGTGTCACATCCATGCTGTTTGTGCGCAAGCAGCCGTTCATCCCTGGCCCAACCACAATTGCTGTATGGCTGATGCTGATAAGTCACCAGAAAAGAAGTGTCGTCACCAACGCAGGGCATCTGGTATTTCTTTGGGACTAGACCCAGCCCATTCTTTGGCATCACAGATTTCTACATTCTGAATCCAATCAGCAGACGAACCGCCAAGAAATGGCGAGTGTCAGACCTTGGGCTCAGAGAAAGATTAGGTGGCGGCAACTTTGGCCAGGTCTATGAGGGAGTGATAGCCAACAATGACATTTCGCTGAAGAAGGTCAAGCAGCTCACGTCAAAGCAGAAGAAACGGCGTGTGGTGCTGAAGAAAGTGAACCTGGATAAGGTCGAGATCAGGGCTGATTTCCTCAGAAGTGGCACAATGGCCAAGGTGAGGCGCTCACAGCAATCTTGCACCTGTTTTATAGGCAATGTACTGGGCAGCCCGGTATAGTACTTGGCTTCTCATTGAATTGACGCCAAAAGGCGTAGTCTTTTCCCCCCGTTTTTGTAGGCAATGCATGGCAGATTCAGGCAAAGCTTGCTCATGTGAAGCTTCCTCCTTAAGTTGACTGCTGCTCTACAGATCAAGCTCATGCTGCAAATCACATCTTCACTGGCAAAGCAGTTTTTGACTGTTGCTTGAGCATGTCAGAGTGCATGCTGTTTTCAGCTGTCATGCAGCATCCAGCTAGCTTGATGCAATGAATCGCATACAATTCATCACTCTGTGCCATAGCAAGTCTACATGCAGCTCAAGCACATGCACATGTTTTGATCTACAGATGGCTCTACTCTGCTGGGCTTTGCATGTTTTGAACATTGATCACATGAGCTGCTCAGCAACTGCTCACTTTGATGCTTGGCTGCTAGCACAATCAAATATCTTACGTCAAACATCACATGCAGCGTGTACCTCTGCTAGCTGCCGAGCATCTCATTGCGCACTCATTCAGCACTCACTGAGGAGCTCAACACGAATAGTCAAAATAAGGTAGCTTGACAGGCAACTCAACAGGCAGCCCAGGAGCAGGCATTAGGTCCAGTGCATGCATGCGAATGCAACAGTAGTGATGATCTCCTTTGAACCCAATGCAACAGTAATGATGATCTCCCATGAACGCAATGCAACAGTACTGATGATCTCCCATGAACCCAATGCAACAGTATTGTTGATCTCCCATGAACCCAATACAACGGTATTGCTGATCTCCCATGAACCCAATGCAACATTACTGACCATCTCCCATGAACCCAATGCAGCAGTATTGATGATCTCCCATGCACCCAATGCAACAGTAGTGCTGATCTCCTTTGAACCCAATGCAACCGTAATAATGATCTCCCATGAACTCAATGCAACAGTACTGATGGTCTCCCATGAACCCAATGCAGGGCGCTGGAGAGACCGGGCAAGCAGAGGCCTACTTCAACTCACGCATCATGCGCAATGTGAGGGTGAAGGGGTCCATAGCCAAGTACCTGGGGGAGTTTGTGGCTGACCAGTCTGATGGAGGTTTCATCCAGGGCACTCAGTGGCTTGTCTGGAAATTTGAGAGCGACTCTACACTGGGAGACGCCATGCAGGCAAGTGATGCTCTGCTAGGCATGGTGCTCTGAAGCATGTTGTCCATAGGCTGCTTGAAATACAGCTGAAGAACACCGCTGGAAAATGTTTTCTCTGTCAGAGATATGGTGTAGTGATTTGCGCTGCCAAGCCCATGCTACATTACTAGCATGATAGTGCCATGCCATGCTGTGCTGTGCTGTATTGTGCTGTGCTGTGCATCCTGCATAATGCTGTGTTGGTGTGAAGTTTTGTGCTGTGCTGTGCTGTGGTTTGCCGAGTTCGCTGTTGGTTGCCATCTTACCCCAGACAGTCTGTGCATGTTCAGCTGCTCCTGCAATAGTGGTGGACATTCAATAGTTGCATTTTGCACCACAAGTCATGCAGCTTTGTACTCACATGTGGTGTGCACACATCTGCATATGCATGCATCCCCTGCCTGCTAGTACTGTTGAGCAGCATGCCCTATGATGGCTCAGAACAGAACCCCCCGGACTCTGCGTCTGTGCACCAGGCATCAGATATCCACCACAACACATGGAGGCATTAAAGCCGCACGCAGAAGGCAGAAGCCACCAATCACCATGCTGCAAATCATGCAAGCACTTCGGAAGAAAAATTATCATTAATGTTATCTTGATACTCCTCATCATAACAACAATAACAATAGTAATAAAAATAAGGATGATGATAAGAGTAACAATAACAATAGTAGTAAGTATAAATAATAATAATAAATAAATCATAATAATCTTAATTTAACAATTATGCTTGTTTCAAAGCATTGTGCCAGGAACCATGGCTTACAGTGGCTGCTGCCCCGTGCAGGGGCTGCTGGGGCCCTTCCCCTTGTCCCTAGCCGAGTTTGTCCTCAGCAAGTCTCAGAGAAAGCAGAGTGAACAGAAACAGGAGCTGCTGATTGTCAAGTCCCTCATGAAGCAAGTGCTGAAAGCCACAAAGCGCGTGCATGCCTTGGGGATAGTCCACAGGGACATCAAGCCTGAGAACATCCTGATTACTGCTGACGGCGATGTGAAGATCATTGACTTTGGGGCTGCTGTGGATCTGTGCACTGGAATCAACTTCAACCCATTGTTTGGAATGCTGGACCCCAGATACAGGTCAGTGCTGCTTCTACTACTCGAAAATGCAATTCCAACACTCTCTTGGGGGAACCAGCTGGATATTAAGACATTTAGCACAGCCTGCTTGCAGTTGCATGTATAGGACACATGTAATTTTGCTCTTGCAGAAGCATGCTGTGTTGTGTGTAGGCTTGTCTACACATGTCAAAACATTGTCAGGCTGCAACAATCTGCATTGCATGCATTACGTTTAAATTCTAAGTGCCTGCACGATGCATCTGCGCCCAGCACAGCACCCGGCCAAGGAAACAGAATGTGCAGGGTGTACATGCATGAGACTCATAATTACTCAGGCAACCCAAACATCTATTGATCATCATTCTTGGTTGCAGCAACACTTTGTTCATGTCATTCTCTCGATTCGGCTTTTCCATGGTTTGTACTGCACATCCACACTGAGCCTGTCATGCGTATGCTCTCATACACTGCACATCTCCATGCTCTTGCCCCCCATCCAGCAGTTCGTATAAGCTCCCCCCTCCTTTTTACAACCTGTGCACTCTGGCTCATCTGTAAAGTATATTTGCATTTCCTCTCGCAAAATAAAACTGACCCTAGGAGTCCCTTCGGGCCAAACATACACTTCCCACCATCCTACTCACACACAGGCTGCTTTTCACCACCAGTGACAGTTGTGACTCTGACAGACTCATCACCAGTGAGTTGCTTGGTCATGTCTTGAACCTGCTGCACATTTCAACAAAAAAAAGAAAGAACATATATATCAAGTAATAAAAACAAAAATATAGTAACAAAATATACTAATATATAATATATTAACAAAAAAGCATGTGTGGTGCAGTCCACCAGAGGAGCTGGTGCTGCCCAAGGAGTTCCCCCGGGTCAGAATACCCTTCCTGGCGGCCCTGCTGTCCCCCATAGCCTGGCAAGTGGGCCGCCCTGACCTCTTTGATAGCTACAGTGCTGGCGTGTTGCTCCTTCAAATGGCAGGTCAGCATGCTGGGCTTGGTGATGACTGTGTTTGGTGATGACTGGGCTGGGTGATGACTCTGTTTGGTGATGACTGTGCTTGGTGATGATTGTGCTTGGTGATGACTGTGCTTGGTGATGACCGTGCTGGGTGATGACTGTGTTTGGTGATGACTGTGCTGAGTGATGACTGTGCTTGGTGATGACTGTGCTTGGTGATGACTGTGCTTGGTGATGGTTGTGCTTGGTGATGACTGTGCTTGATGATGGTAGCGCTTGGTGATGACTGTGCTTGGTGATGATTGTGCTTGGTGATGAGTGTGCTTGGTGATGACTGTGCTTGGTGATGAGTGCGCTTGATGATGACTGTGCTTGGTGATGACTGTGCTTGGTGATGGTTGCGCTTGGTGATGACTGTGCTTGGTGATGGTTGTGCTTGGTGATGACTGTGCTTGGTGATGGTTGTGCTTGGTGATGGTTGTGCTTGGTGATGACTGTGCTTGGTGATGATTGTGCTTGGTAATGATTATGCATGAGCCTTATTTTCCCAACTTGCTGAACTATGTGCTGCATATGCTCGTCCTAGAGAAGGCAGTGGGAAGCACACCAGCATTCAGATTCGGGAATGATTAGTCCATGACCTGTGGTGAAAGCAGCCCTTTTTTAAAAACAATATTTTCTATTGCTGAAATAATATGGCTTGTATGTATACATTCAAAGGGAGGCTGGCAAAAAGAGCCAGTCAGCATTGGGCCAGAAATTAGAGTGCTGTTTGTGTCAGACAGCAAAGATGGGCCCATTGGGCTAGACAGCAAAGTGCCCATTGGTCAACAAAGCACATACATATGTATGTGTGCGCACTGTTTCTGCAGGCATTGTGTCAAACAGTTTTCTGATTGTTTTCTGTGGCTGCTGCAGTGCCTGAGCTGAGGACAGCAAACTCACAGCGCAGCTTCAGCGTCGAAGCTGCAGCTGCTGAGTTTGACATGACGCTCTGGAGGTACCATTACCTTGCTCTCACGCTATGACATATCTTGTAGACATATCAGCATGGATGCATACCTGGCTCTGTCTTATATGTCTTCATGGTCAATATTGTGACCTTCAGTGCCTCAAACTGACAGAATGACACTTTGGCATCAGTAGGTTTGTACAGCAATAAGTCATGGTGTCTTGCAGCATTCAACCCAACGCTCACTTTGCAGCAAGCATATGCTCTGACACCCTTAGTCATACCTGTTAGACTGCACCTGGCTGTCAACAGAAGGCACGCAGATGCCCAAGCTGCAGCTCGGGCTGATTGCATCAAACAACATTTGACACTGCACAGGGATGCTTGCTGATATTGTTCACATCTGTGGCTGTACATCAGCTTGCTGGAGACAGCTGAGCTGTACGCCAAGATGCATGTTGCCTTCTACGACAGCAACATTGCGGGCTGGTACATCAAGTTCACAAGCCTCTTCTGGCGCCCTGTCACTGCAATCCAGTAGGCTCCTTTTTCCACTCACCCATGATCTGTTGATGCCTTTCCCATACCTGTGCCTCTTCTTATCGTGGGAGCACTAGTACTGGGCCATCACAGCAGTCAATCATGCTGTTCCTAATGGTGGGACAACATGTGCCCATTTGCTATGCAACATGACAGTCCCCATCCACTACGGCAGATTTGTGAAATTTTGCACGCAACCAATGCTTCCTATATACATGCCAAATGCTTCCTTACACGAGCTAGCTGTTGGCAACAGCTAGGTGTTGGCAGAATGTGTGCTAGCAAAGCAGTCATCAGAATGTGGTGCATAGACCTTCACAACAGCTTGTGCAACGAACATTCACTCAAACCTGAGATGCTGTTTAGAAGCATCATGCTTCCTGCTCAATGGCGCATGCTGCGCTCGAACACACCCCCACATGATGTACTCATACATAAAGAATGTTTCCTTCATATGTACACTAAATGCTTCCCTCTTTATTGTGTCCAGGGAAGGAGACCCTCAGCACCCAGCTGACCCCTCCTGGCTACCCCTCTTGAACACCCCTGGCCACCCTGAGTTTCCCTCTACCCACTCAGTCTCATCTGGGGCAGCAGCAGCAGTGCTGGCAAGGTACGCTCATCATCCATGTGAACCATGGTCCATGGGCTTTGCAATAGACGCTCACTGATGATTGATGGCAATCAGATGCTTGACAAGCAGTTCTGTCGCTGCTACTATATAAGGCTGGCCATGGTTCCAGCTGACACTGTATGGCTGTCAAATGGGTTGGAATTTAGGTTGCTTGTTTTAGCTTGCAGTTTGACAGTAATAGCGATGCAACATGTAGGTGAAGGCATGTTTGTATGTGCACAGGCTCACATGTCAGCATCCTATTACGGTGTACGCTCGTCTGCAGGTATTTTGGCACAGACAATGTCACATTCACAATTGCCAGTGAGTACCCAAATCAGGTGTTGCAGCCACGCCAATTCAGCAGCTTCAGCAGTGCTGCAATAGAGATTGCCAACAGCCGTGTATATGGTGGCATTCATTTCCCAAGCTCTGGCCCTAATGGCCTGACTGTAGGGATTGTGGTAAGATGCTTACCTCACCTTACATAAGTAGACTGTCAGGTCACCAGTCAAATATAAATTGATATTTGCATGTCTGGCATGTCCTGCCCTGTCTCTGCCCCGCGTTTCCCCGCCCTGCCCTGCCCTGCCCTGCCCTGCCCTGCCCTGCCCTGCCCTGCCCTGCCCTGCCCTGGCCTGCCCTGCCCTGCTCTGCCCTGCCCTGCCCTGCCCTGCCCTGCCCTGCCCTGCCCTGCCCAGGGATGCCCTGGCCCTGCCTTGGCTTCACCTGCACTAGATTATCCTGCTGAAATCATTTGCCTTGCTCATCTGGTACTAATTATCCATTCTGTGCTCTCACACAGGCACATCTCACATATGTGTCATGTCTGCAGTCTGCAAACTATGTCTACCAACACTTCCAGCAGCTGACACCCAGCAATGGAGCCGCACCCTCAGTTGGTCTCTACACAAATCTTCCAGTCTCTGATGGCTCCTTTACTAATCTGGCCAAAGCCCAACCCCGGGATGGGGTAGCTGTTCCCGGACCGGCCCCAGCCTTTCCCTCCATTGCCCTTGCCTCAGAAGTTAATGGGACATCTGTTCCCTCCACAGCAGCAGCAGCTCCCGCCACAGCTCTGGTTGGCGCAATTTATGGCACTGCATGCTGTTGCAGACAGCTTATGTGTACATGCACTGTATCAGCTTGCCTTCAGGCTTGTTGTGAACGTTGACTTCTCTGTGAGCCTTGCCAGCTTATGCATGACGTCCTCATAACTATCATCCTCTCCATCGGATGGGGGTTGCTCAGGCCAGCCTCACCATGGGAGGCTTTCAAGCCTGCAACAGTTTCACTCAGTGACTGTACTCCCAGACATGACTGAAACTGCAAAGCTTGACATACACACTTCAACTAAAAATCTGCAGCTCACAATATTAACTGGCAGACATGACCTACAAGCCCTTTGGTCCAAACAGAACAATCAAGCGTTGGAAGGCATGCCCATGCTTGGTGAGGGAACAGCTGGAATGCTGGGAATGTTTTATGGTATGACTCCTTGAAACTCATTTCCTGTGAAGACAATCTGATTTTTCCCTGACAGTAGGAACTTTCTCTACTTGATGCCATAAGCATACTCTCTTCTGTTCTTTTCTGTATGCTTGCCACTACAGCAAATTGTAGATCAAGGCTCACCTGTGTTTTTGCATCCGGCTTCTAACCACTGCTGCAGCCTCCTCAGTCAGCTCTTTGGAACCTTCAATGTCAAACCCAATACCATTGATCTCAAATTCTACAGGTCCATGTTGGTACCCTTCACCGTAAAAAAAGTTTGCCCGAGCTGTTGTCCCGGCCTGTCCATCAGTCTCCTCTCTGGTGCCTGTAACAGAGCCACATCCCAGTCATTGACAGCAGCGTGAAAAGCAGGTGACTGCAAGCATGTGTGATGTATGCTGTCGATTGGCCTTAATAGTTACTTGGTGCATGCTAGAATGATGGCAGTGCAACGTTACATCCCAAATGTGATGTTTGCACTGCGCCATCAACTACACTTTCGGAAAGTTGAGGCCTACTTATCTGGCAAGCAATGATGTCACACTCAAGATACCTCCCAATTGCTGGACCTTGACAACAGGCAGCATGAGACTCATACAAACAAAGCAAAAACAGCATCAAGCTTACCTGGCACAGCATAATAGAAGTACATGCCTTTCAGCATCTTGCACAGCGCCTGAAACGGCTTTGACAGCAGCTGCAATTCAGCAAGGAATTAGAGCAAAGCATGCAAGGATCTATGGAATCAATGCCAACAGGAAAAAGTGCATTGCATGATTCAGTTTCCTGTACTTACCTGCTGCATACTCTTAGAATGCAACCTGGTTATGATAAAGAGAGTGAAGTGCTCCTCCTGGTCAGCCTGCAGCAACCCACGTGTTCATGCACGTTGCACCTGAAGCATGTTTCCAAAACACTGCATGCACATTCTTGCAAGACCACATGACATGCCAGGTTGTTGAAAATGGCTGTGCCCAACCTGGTGGATCAGCTCCATAAGCCGTGGATTTCCTTTCTCTTCTTCAGTCCTGCAAAAACCATCTGTACCCGCCAGCCTTGACTGTGGCTCAAAATAGAAGCTCCCTTTGACATCATGTTCTTGGTCATCCAGCTCTTGCTGCCAAACAGAAGCAGCAGTCAGACTTTTGCTGCGCCTCATTGCTTTCGAACTTGATGCATGGCACATGCAAGTGTGATAAGCAACAAAGAGACAATCAGAAAGCAAAGTCATTCATACAAACAGCATAACTTCACAAGATGAATGCGCACATGTTAAGATAGAGACAGCTACCTTGTTGCAGCGCATCTCATATACATGACGCCTTTGCCAGTCCTGTGGGCCAACATAAGGCTTTGTGATTATGAGGATATCCTGCCCAAAGGTCCATCCAGCATCCTAACAGGCCAGGTGACAATTGATCAGTGACACACTATATCAACAAGATCATGATGGTCAGCACTCAACACAGAGCTATGCACTGCACCTTTGATCCCATCCCAAAACAGGAGAGGTTGCCATCAGCAAAATATGGACTGACGCCAGCCGCCCCTGCACTACCTGCATGATACAGCGTGCAAAACAATTGAGCATCATAGCCACTGCATAGCCGTTGCTTGCACCACATACACTGCTTGTGGATCATACCAGCATCCTCCAGTGGCAAACTTCTCCACTTAGCCCAGTTTTGCAGAGTTTGAAAGGTCATGCCACATCCCGTATCATAAAATGCTATGAAATCCTGCAAGCACACTTTGGTCATGCAACAAACACAGTTGTCAACCGATTTCATCTGAACAATTTACATTGGGTGGTACACACCTTAGATGGTCCTGTCTCTCCCTCAGAGCCAGAACTCGCTTGTGACTCAAAATTGAATGTGGCTGCAATCTTCTTGTTGCCAACGGACCTGCGAAGAGCACGTAGAGAATTATCAATGAACTCAGAAGGAGAAGCAAAGATAGCATCCGTATGGCCTTGTATCCCTGGATGTGCAGCGCAACAGAGTGATGAACAGAGTTCCATAAAGAGGTTTCATCACTTGTAACAAGAGCTCCTTACCTGACACAGGTGTGGGCTCAGTCAGGGTTCTGGATGCTGGAAGTGCTCGCACTCTGAAACGTCTGTCAGCAGGCAGCAGTTCAACTGCAGCACATAAGTTTTCATAAGTGACAACCTCGTCTATTCACAGTCAGCAACACAAATGACAGAAAAGCAAATGTGCAGGCGCAGCCTAGTTAGCCTTGTAAGTACCTGCTTCTCCCAGCAGTATATAGCTATGTGCCAGCAAAAGGTGCAAGTTGACAGATGTCCACTCAGAGGACTCGAATGAGAACATCTTCGTGCCAAAGTGCAGGCTGTCTCGTTCTCGGTGAGCTTGACGGACAAGAGCGAACACAGCCTCCAAATCCGGGCTTTGGACGCGACACAGTCGAAGAGGCACGTCAACATTGTAGTAATAATCGCGTCCATGCTGGACTTGGACGACAAATTTTTCGTCGAAGCTGTTTGTGCCTCTCGCGGAACTTGGTCTAGCGCTAGCCATTACAGCCGTGCGAGCTGCAGCACCGGTTGACTTCACATCTACGGGGTGTTCTACTTGGAGTCACATCCGAGGATAATGGCATGCAGCAGCATGTCTCGCTGCTAGCGGCGTCAGGAGCCGCAGGATTCCCGTGCCGTTTTCCTCTAGTGACCTGGAGTATGATGGTTGGTTTCGGAGCTCAGCATGCGTTCGATTACATACAGAGGCGCAGAGCAGGGCATAGAGCCTCTATGATAGAGCAACAAAAGCATTGCATACAAAACAAAAAGGATTGCACCGGAGCCTGATGTTCACGGTCCAAGCTTGCCTCTTCAGCGTTGTCATGGGCGAGCCTGAGATTGCACGCTCAAAATGCTCCGGCAGGATGCGTATTGCACCGTTTATTACGGGCAGAACAGCTACACAATATCTTTGCCAGACACGACACAATTCGACTGCCATGTGTACCTGAAAGAACAGCTTGCACAACAAGGGGTCAAAGCATTGTGCAACAAGGACATTCAGGTCGTGGTCGCCTCACAAGTTGGCAAGGCAGCCAGGAATCTGAGAAGGTTGCGATGCAGGTTGAAGCGGACAGCAGTTTTGGCTTGTTGCATTCTGATGCAAAGCTGCGCCGGGGGTCTTATAGAGTAACGCTGCAGACTGACTCGCATGAGATTTCAGGTATGTCATATGCCTCGTGGCTCAAGATTCGAGTCTTTGGTGGTTACAGCAGTGTTGCTGCAGGAAGTGTAGCGGCTGCCAAATGGACACCTGTTTTTCATATGCGGCACATGTCTCTGCTGGGCTACTTTCCACAGGTGACTTTAGGCAGTGCAGCTACAGCTACAGCAGAGCAGCAACAGGGTTGCTTGCAGCAAGCTATGCCTTTGTGAAACAACTGGACATCAGGTAATCCTGCTTGCAGGACTACCATACTCCTAAAGCCCTCCATTTGCAGCTGGCAGCAGACAAAGATGGTTTTTTGGAATGCATGGAAAGGTGAGTGGCAGCTTATGAGTCATTTCTGAACCACTTGCAGACGCTAGAGCTCGGCTTTGAACACTTGGTGGACATCTGTGTGCATTTCAGGCGATCACAGTATAAAATTGACAGCCGTTTACTCGAAGCGCCCTTTTATGAACACTTCAGGCAAAAGACACCGTCTATAGAGTTTCTTATCAGCCCAGATATGGAGCAGAATGTTCAAGAGTCTCAGCAGGCATTGTTGAAGGACTTGCACAAACGTCATCTGGTGTGTAGAGTGCTCGCTCCTGCTAGCATGCCCTTGCTGCATATTCTCAGCAACGGCACACTGCGCACTTTGCTCATTTGCCTCTGTCCTGCACAGATGCTGAGGGTGCCGTTCTTGGCTGCTGGCCAAGAGTTGCTGTTGATGAGTAGCAAAACAGACACAGGCATGTACGGTTACCTTGAGAAGACTGGGATCATTGAGTCTCTTGTGACGCAAGAGTACAAGTCTTTCATTGGAAGATCACCACCGCAAATGGTATGCAGTACCTGAAGAAATTTTCCTGTGTGCAATGCCCCAAAACTACTGGAGCAGTGTCTGACAAAATAGCTTCATGATTTGCTGGTGTTCTTGCAGGTGCTTGTGCTTGACCTTGATCGGACAATTGTGCATACTCCAAAGACATCAGAACAATGGTATTTGGAGACACACCAGCAGAGTGGCAGGGTGATTGACATTGCAATTCACAATGAAAGTTCAAAGAGGGTCTTGTGTGCACCTCGCAGCCAAATCCGAGACTTCTTCTGTCTCATCAAGGATGCATATCATGTCTTGTACTGTACAGCTGGGCCACAAAGCGACGGCGTTGCAGTCCTCAAGGGCTTACGTAACTTCATGTTGAGGGATGGCGATTTAGATGATGACATGCAGAGATGGATCAGAGTCTGCACTGATGAGAGGTGTGCCTTGGCTCTCTTCATTTGAGATCTGTTTGAACTGAGCAGATAGCTGACTTGGCTGGCATATGTGGAGTAAGAAGTAGACTGGACGCTATATGTGGACAGTTGCATGTATTGTAGCAGGCAATGCTTGGCATGATGTGGCATGTGTTTTGCATGCAGGCGTGTTGTATCTAACGCTTTCTCCAGAAACAAGAATTTCAAGAGTTTGGGGATGCTGCTGAAGATGGCATATATGCCAAAGTTTGCGCAGCGCATAGTTCTCATTCTAGATGACAAGCCTGAGTCATGGACAACACCATCAGACAAGAAGCTGGTCAGCATATACCCTGTACCACCACAACATTATGTCACATCAGACTACCAAGCAGAACCATGGCTGCAGAAGTTTGGCCAAATGGCTTTAGCAACACACCAGCTTGTCTTTGAGGAGCCTGAGCCCACAAGGCCTGTGATGGATGTTGCTCGTGACGTAGCCATGCACAGCATGCAGAATCACCTGTTGACCCGTGCATGATGTCACGTAGTCACATCATCAGCTAGATACATTAGCAACGGCCCTGCAAGACTGAGGTTCTCAACAAGGCATGATTTAGTTCATAGGTGAAGTATGCACAGATCGTGATGCTTGTGAGAACTGTTGGTGTTTGTACTATGCTAGCCATGCACAGGAAACCAATTGAGATGAACCTGTGCGCAAAGGAATCAACTGTGTGTTTGACTGTCATGGGGGCAAAAGTTCTAACTTCACCGGGCAAGGCTACAGACAGATGTTGGCTTAGCCTAACTGTGTGTGCATGTGCTACATTGGCATTTCGCTACATGCACCATCATCTTGTGTTGAGACACAAGGATGTTCGCCTTCATCTTTGCCTAGGGTCACAAAGGGACTGGTCATCCTGAGCATCTCTCCAAATTTGGACCAGATAGTATACTGCTTACGATCAAATTGTAGTCCCTCCAACTCTGCCCATGTGTTCCGATGTCACTGACATCCAGACAGCTGTGATTTGTTGGCATCACATCTCAGGCAAATGCACACACCCAACCCAGAGACAGCATCTGCACAGACATGACCAGCAGTCTATTTATCCGTAAATCATGGAGTTACCAGATACGTGACATCTTGACGGCGTCGGAGCCCACTCGCGGGCCGCGATGGTTTGCAGCATTTGCTGTGTCCTGACCACGCCCTGACACGACCGGGCTTGCAGATTTGTTATGCGAAAGAGGCGTTGTGAGCGAAGAAGCCCAGCCGAGGTTACTTTTGAGACAGTACGGAAGATCGCACGATGTAACCAGTATAGCCAGTGAGGCACGTCGTACCCCTGACTTGGAACGCCACAGAGTGCCAAAATGTCAGGTATGGCTGATCATCCGCACGAAGGACTCGCCCGTTTGTCCGACCTGCAAGCTGCAGTCGTCGCTTCAAACTTCATGCAAGACGCCCTTTGGTGTTTGTTGTAGACTCGCAAATTGGCACCGCTTACTGCTCCCGAGAGTGTTTGATGCGTGCTGCTATACACAAGGAGATTGAAGCTGACGTAGCATGGACGACTTGTGCAAAGCACAAACACGCTCTTTCGATTGTTTCAGGTCTGTCCGCAACACACTTGACACATGTTTGCAGCTGCTTGTCAGGCAACACGACTGCAAGCTGCAGCATGCAACTGCTTGTAGGAGGTAACTGCAACAAGGACATGGGAGGCTTACTGCTGGAGGGTAACAGGGACTTCTTGTTCTTTCAAGCTGGTAGGCATGCACTCTGCGCTCATTCTGCATGAGATGATTGCTCAGGAAGTTGTGGAATGTGCTGCAATAGTGTTCCTTCTCAGGACAACCTCAGCAGAAATTGGAGCCAGGTGAGTGTCAATGACAGTTACATGATATCTGTTGCAGTACATCATGATGATGTGGTAGCTCTTAAAACCAACATGTCAGAGCAGAAGCCTGTTCAAGTGACTCGTCGATGTTCATGGCAGACATGCCGACAAATATGTATACTGTGGGCTGTATGAGGTATGCCACTACTTTGCGCATTCACTGCATCTGGTGCTGGCAAGCCATCTTCGCCTACAGTGTTGTTCACAGTGACGTCCTATTGCATAATGTAAGCTGCGGATTTAATTTTCAGATTCGTGAATCGTACCTCTGTCTTATGTAGTGCTCTGATTGCAGAAAGCTGTTTGTAGTGCTCTGATTGCAGAAAGCTGTTTGTAGTGCTCTGATTGCAGAAAGCTGTTTGTAGTGCTCTGATTGCAGAAAGCTGTTTGTAGTGCTCTGATTGCAGAAAGCTGTTTCAAGCTGAGTGTGATCCAGTAAAAGATGTATCCTTGATGCTTGATCAGCATGTGCATTGCGGCTGTACTCTGCCTACATTATGCGACTTGTTGTAGGTGGACTGGTGGCCAGCTGTTGAGCTGAATGAGGAGCAGGAGCGTCTGTTGAGCACTATGTTGTCTGATCAGCTCAAGTCTGAAAGATCCTCAGACTTGAGCTGTGTTGTGGCTGACAGTGACAAAGTGGCATACTTCAAGCTGATGCGGCTGCCTGGTCAGCCTTCTTTGCCTCCTCTGCTGGTAAGGCTCTTTTCCTTAATTGCTGCATCTGTTTTGCAGAAATCCAGCAAGACATATGTGGCGGTTTCAACAACTGCACATAGCCATACAAGCTTGGCTGTATATCACATGGTTGTTGACAATTGTCTATATCAGGACGTGTAATGAAGCTCGGCTCACACGTACTTGTTGTGACTAGTAAGTCCTCAATGCAGATGGCTTTCAAGGGAAATGGGCATGGCACAGAGGGGGGTTTTGACGCGCATCACCAAATGTCAACAGCTGAGCAAAGTTTCAAGTTCACCAGAGAATGTTACGAAGCAAGTCAGCAATATGCTGGCAGCACAGGACCATTTGAAAGGGCTACGCAATCCGGTATCAACGGTCGTAAGGCAGTCTTGTGCGACCGCTGTGGAATTGGTGGGGATGGCTTGATCTTTAACCAGTTCTGCTTGGCCTGCCTGGACCCTGAAGTAGAGACTGTCAGCCATCTGAGTTGCATTGACAGAAATGAGCTGCGTTGGATTTTTGGCGCCCAGGATGAGCACCATTGGAGGTGCAAGCAGTGCAGGTAAGGAAATCTGTATGAAAAGTTGCTGCAGCACAGTGCACACCATAAGTGATTGTGACACTACTGGCTGCTGATGGAATTCTGGAACATGCTGTTGCTGTTGAAAGTTTGTGAAAATGCGCTGTCAAACTACAAAACAGATACAGCCTTGTTTTGGCGTTATGGTCACTAGACTCACTGTTTTGCAGGCAAGGTGGGAAAAGACAAAAAAAGGGGCAGGTTTATGAGGATGTTGCAGCAAAGCTAGTTGCACAGGCAGCAGCAGAAGCAGCAGCTGTTGGAGCAGCAGCGCCAGCCTCCTCGCGGGCTGCCTCAAGTGCAAGTCAGGATCCAGCAACAGCCTCTTCTGGCAGGCCGAAAAGGACCAGGCATCAGCCCCAGTTCTTTGATGGCAGGCCTGCTGCAACGCCTGGTTATGAGTCGGATGAAAGCAGCAATGAAAGTGATGAGTATGCAGCAAGCCGGAGGCGCAAAGGGCAGCGCAGGTCCATGCGAACCAGAAGCAGTGCACGAGTGCAACCCAGTGCACAGCAGGTGCGGTCTAGCCACCAGCAGACTGAGTGCAACCTCAGCACATCACGCCACCCTCTGCCTGGAGTAGACAAGGCTGAGCAGGATACATTGGGAAGCAGACAGCCTACAAGCAGCCAGAACATGTTTGACAGTCACCGAGTCCGGGGTTGGCCAGATGACGGTGATGGTGAAGGGGGGCAACAGGTCCAGACCCCAAGCGCTGAAGCTGTGCCAGTTAGCGATGCCAATGCAGTTAGTAGGCATGAGGAGAGGATGCAGACAAACACAGTCACAGACAGCGAGGATGAGGAGCCAGCAGCTGTGCATGGCGGCAGTCAATGCACAGTTTATGAGTCAGATGATGATGATGATGAAGATGATGCAGCAGAAGCAAGTTTACGTGAAGCTGTATTGCCTGCAGCTGCAGCATCTCCTGTTTTGCCAGCAGCTGCAGCATCTCCTGTACTTACAGCAGAAGCTGCATGTGCTGCTGTGGCAGCCAGTGTCACAGACCCCAAGATGCCCCCACCCATGGGCAAAGGCAGCTCAGTTGGGCAAGATCAGACAGCAGCATCAGGGTCAGCAGCAAAACCTGCTCCTGTGCAACTCACACTCAGCGCACTTGTCTCGGCAGTGAATGCTCGAATTGCCAAGGAGCATGCAATCTCACTTGAGCAGTTTCCAAGCTTTGTGACAATGGAGTACTTGCTGATGATTCCAGATATTGATATTGTGGGTGCTATGCGGGAGACAATGCCTTTAATACAGCCCAGGCAGGCTCTGAATATTGGCCGCTGCATCATGGACTTCAAACAGGCTTTGTAAAAGACAGACTCAACAGTCCACTTGAGTTAGCACATCAACCAAAAGCATCAAGCTGAGCTGCGTCTACTCAAGGTCAACTTGGCTGCAAAGACTGCACTGGATCCCAGCATGCAACTTTGCCTGAGCAAACACTTGTTCAGAGTGGACTAAATTCAGGTTGTATTCACACTGCTAGCCACCAACCTGAAATGGAGCATCATGCAATTCAAACAGGCCTTCATGCAATGAGAAATCAGGCAGTATCATGTGGGCTGACTATTTGTCATTAGGTCAATGACATTTACTTGGTTTCTGTTGTGCTCCTTTGTAGCAGGGCTGAGGCAAAAGGTGTGTTCCTAGCGTGTCAGGAGGCCTAGGCTGATTTCCTGCACTGTTACAATTTATCAGCTCTTTTACAAATACAAAGGGTGGCAATGCATATCTATCATGCATGTATTAGCAGATGCATATTTGTGTATACTGTCATGCAGCCATCGCTTCGATAGCTGGCTCAAGGATACATCGTCATGCATGTCTATATAAACTAGCTTAGAGTCCCTCTTGCTGCTGACCCACATCAAGCCCCCAACCCCAATCAATCTCGAAACTGCATTTGCTTCCTGATGCCTGCATATACTTCCAAGTCAGCATCACCTATACAAAAAGGTTCACGGGTGTGCGGAAACAGTATACTATATAGCAGCAACAAGCTGGCTAATATCAATGCTAGAGTTCTGCAACTTTTTTACTTCTATGCTGGCAGGCCATTGTCCAACATTGTAATCTGTGCAAGGAGACACCCCTCATGTGTTAAGTCAGGGACAGTTGATGCAAAGGCTACCAGTCTCGCAGAGATGGTACCATGGTGTACATAGTCGGGTGCAGGATGATTGCTGTCTCATACTGCGTTGAGCCTTGGCACGCAGGCCATGGGCAAATTGAATCAGCCCTGGGGGGCAGGTGCACCAGCCCTGGCCACACTAGGGGCCGGGAAGTGTATCAGATAAGCACACGACCAGCTCCCCGAAAACGGTGGATCTCACCAACTCAGTGCAGGGTGTGCATCCCGTGGCAGGGAGGGTCACTGGGAAGTCTTGCGAGTTGCCTGAGTAGTCCTTGTTGTCAAAAAAATCACCTACGTAAACTTGACCAATCTCATGCGTGATCACAGCTGAGCTTGCAAGTCGCGAAACCTAGTTGTCAAACGATTACTAGACAAATTGACAGGCTGCACCTGTTCTGGTGTACCTGCGCCTTGCGCAGACACGACACACACCGCTGCAAGCAGACTGCACAGCATCAAGCAACACTTGAGAGACATGACCGCAGGTTAACCACAAGAAGTTCAGTTGAAAACGCGGGGTTGCAAAACAAATCCGGTGTTGTGAGCCCATTGCGGCCCGAGCATAGGTTGACGAGGTCGACGCACGCTGTCTCATCGGGCTGAAGAGAAGGCTATCGAAGGACTTGTCCAAGGAAGAAAGTCAGTGCTTTTATCGTTGGGAATCTAGCAGATGGGTGAGCAGCCCTGGGAAAATTTCTGCAAGCCTATGCCTGCCATAGCAGCTTTGGCCTGACAGGCTCATCAGATCTGCCAAGTAAGATGGCATGGGTCAGCAATGCATCAAGTCTTGTTGGAAAATAGGTGTCTGCCTGTAAGGGCAACATACCTGCAGGCCTTGGTCAGCTTTGTAGTTCAAATGGGTCCCCAGCAGACAAACAGCGTTTCAGTCATTCCGCAGCACACCTGACATGCCAGTGGTAGAAGCTAGCACGTCTGGAATTTGTTTGGTGCTTGAACGTATTGTAAGCAGCAGTCTGTTACATACAATGGACAAATGCTGACAGGCACGTGCAATTTACAAGAGGACACGATTAGGCTCCACCAGTATTAATCTCAATGTTCCCCAGCATACGTACAGGATGTCATATGCGTCAACTCCTTGCTGTGCAGCTGATACCTTGAATCATGGTCTGAATGTCATACAAGAAGAGTAACCTTAAGGCAGTCAGAACAACCCTCGGAAATTTGACTGTGCAAATAAGATTTTGAAATAAAGGACCAAATGCATCAATCATAGCACACTCTGATTGAGCTTGCTAATGTACACCAGCACCTGTATACAGGCAAGCTACGCTACTTATTGTACAAGGTAAGACCAAAGACTACCAACAGCTTATTGACTATTGAAACTCTTCTTCCGTTTAACAGGCTTTCTGTCTGTCTGCGTCACATGCTGTGCATCTACAGTGAAATCTACAACACCATTCTTTGCTACACCCACTTTTTCTAAATCTGGCTTGGGCAACACTGGTTGTCGTGGCTTAGCGTCTGCAGCCACAACATTTCTTTCCTGCTTGTCGACCTGACCAGCAGAGGTTTTCAGCATTTGCTTATGAGATGGCCTGTGGGGCTTGCCCGGCTGCTTGCCGGTCTGGAGCATGCTTGGCTGAGGAAGGACAAGGCCAAGGCAAGTCAGCCTGGCACCAGTTGAAACCTCTGACACTATTTGCAAAGCATCATCCTGCTTGTCAGGACTGAAGCGCCACATTTTGACTGAGCCATCAGATGCGGCACTGGCTACAGTATATTGTGTCTGCTTGTCCAGTGCAGGGGACTGCAGATGTATATCTGAAGGGGCAGGCTGTGCTGCTGTTTGTGCAGTAACTGTCAGCCCACGAAGCCGTGTCTGGTGCGCCTTGACTTTTTCACAAATCTGCGTACTACCTCTGACATCCCACGCGTGTATGCTGCCAGCCTCTGTACCAGTGAGCAGCACATCATCTGTGTTCCACGCCATGCACAACACTCGCCTTGAGTGTACCAGTTCTCTCAACAAGCCAGCTTCTTTGCCAATCTTATGTATAGTGACTCTGCTGCCTGCTACCAGAGCGTACAGGCTGCCTGATGGACTGAAAGCAACCACGTCTGCAACGGCTTCCAGGATATGGTGATAGCTGCAGCGACCTTTGATCAGGTCCCAGATACGTAACGTGCTGTCCCTACTTGTGCTCAAAGCTAGCTTGCCGCTGGGATGAATGGATAGACTGGTGATCTCTTTGCGGTGGCCTGTCATGACCTGTACAAGGGAACCAAGAAGATGTTCATCATGCTAGGAGTGCAAAAGTTTCTGATACACTTGACTGCAGCTGCTGTTGAAAAACATAGTTGAATTGTGAGCCAGCAGCAACCCTTTAATCTGCAATGTGCTTGGCATACTGCAAGGCTTACCTCTGGATTGAACAGATAAGCCTTGCAGCCTACAGTGTGGCTTTCTCATACTTTGTGGCTCAACAGCCCACAAGCATCATACAACATTTTCTGCATTGCATGAGATAGATCCTCACCTTCAAGCAGTCCCAGCTGCGTCCTGCTGACCAGACTGCCAGAGTGCCATCTGTTCCCCCACTGAACAGATGTGTGGGAGCAGCAGCCCCTGAAGGGACATACAGCGCCACAGCTGAAATGGCGCCCTTGCCAGGGTTCATGAGGAAACCCAGATCCTTCTGGCCCTGCATATCAAGAGCAAGACTTTGACTGTGTCTGTGTAAGTGCTGCTGTCAGATGGACAGGTTGCATGAGGCAGCTGCTTGTCTGTCAGATAGTGGTGCATGTAAACTGTCTAACATACATTGTCTTCAGTCTTTGTAATGGATACATAGTCATCACCCAGACAAGCAGATGCGCTGTGCTGGCTAGTGTGAAAGTGTTGCCACGGTCGGCCAACATAAATCACCTGTGTGTCATAAATGTGCAGCTGATCATCAGCTCCTCCTGAAACCACAAAGGTCCCTCCTGTTGTCAGGCATTTGACGGCCCCCTGGTGACCTGGGTAGGCAAACCTTTTAGCAAGATCTTGTGCCTGCAAGAGGTATGCTGTCAAGGCTGCGCAACCAACAGATTCGGTTGTGGATAGGTTGCTGTAGTGGTGAATAGAGAGGCAAGGTGGAAGCTTCTACCTTGCTCGTGTCAATGGGCAGATCAAAGCCAAAAATGAAACGCTCGTAACAACCTGCCACCAATGTCATAGACTGCCGCCAGGTCCTACCCTGAACAATATGAACCAGACAATGCTGAGGTAGTAGTAACCTCAGCGACAGCTACGAGCAGATTGAGTGTCGTATGCAGACTATCTCGCGGCCAATGAGGTGGAATGGCTAATCAAGCGGATCAGGAGCAACGCAAGTAGCAGTATCGCCGCAGCATTAGCAGCAGTCCTATGCTGAACCCTACATGTGTATTTAGGTCAATGCGAAGCTACACATAGCTTTTTGGCCGCCGAGGCTCGCCTCTTCCGCAATTGTCGAGTTGCACAAGACAACGTTGGCATCATGATCAACGACGAGGGCGAGAACATTGATCTGTACATCCCTCGCAAGTGGTGAGGCTTTTTCTTGAGGCTACTCAAGATCTCTCCTGCTGAGGCCGCAAAACGCGCTGCACTGTGTAATGTTTCTCAAATGAAACTGTTGTGATGCAGCGCGTGGACAAACAAGTTGATCACCGCCAAAGACCATGCAGCTGTCCAGCTGAACATTGGACACCTGAACGAGGAAGGCATGTACAGTGGAAGTACTACCACCTTTGCCTTTTCAGGCAGTGTTCGTGCCATGGTGAGGGGCACACATGCATCCTGGTGCTTTGTCATCGTAGAATGCTGCTAGTCCTGACTACATACAAGTACATGAATAGAGTGGTTTCCACATACACTTTTCCAACAGCAAGACATGTTGCTTGCAGGGTGCCAGTGACAGTGCTTTGGATAGGCTTTGGAAGGAGAAGAATGCTGAGCAGTAAACTCCCTCGTATGTAACCAATACTGTCTGCCCAGCAAGCTTTGCTCAATGGTATCCGATGAATCCTGGCGACATGCGTCAAGTCCTTTCTGCTGTGATTGCATCAATTGGAAATGCTCAGACATTCAGCAGCCATGCAGCAGCACTGGATTCTCATGTCTATGTCGTGTTGTCTGCAAGTAAATGCAATGACAGGGTGTTTGTGTTTAAACATATCATAGCCAGAGAGAACATCAGATTCTGCAACAAACAGCATACTACAGTAGTCACTGCTAGAAGGTGAGGTAGCCTGATGCTCATGCATACCTGCAGCTTGTTATGTAATGGGTAGCAGAGTAGCATTTGAGTGATTTGAACTGGACCTTAACTTTCCACAATTCGTCGGCAATCTGTGAGCATGCAGCTGCCCAACGTGTATTCCTGTGCTAGTCAGCATAACGTGCTGTATGCAGCTGCACGTCAGGGGTGCTCAATCATGCATAGCTGTAGTCTGCATGGTACTTTGGCATCAAACTCTCATAGTACTAAAGCTGTTGTTGACATCATGTAGCATTCCAGGCATGGCAAAATGCAGTATGTTGTCATGTGCTTGCCACTAATACTAAATATCTTCGAACATTGTACACATATGTTGTATCAGCAGGTATGCTGTGGCAGCTGCTTATGCTGCATTCCCAATTACCCATGCTGGCCTCTAGTCTAGTATCTTTGGACTCACACTATGCTCACCGTAGTCACCTTCCAGACAAAGGTGTGCAGAAAATGAAATACAGCTCAAAATTGGAAACTGCAAGCATGCGATGACATGCACTGCGGCTCACTGCTCAAAAACGCCATGCAGAAGCAGCACCTAACTGCAGCTAACATCACAACTGGCAACTACCACTCGACGTCAAAATTTGCACCAACCACATATGCTCACAAAGCTGGCTTTCACCTAGCCTTGTTGAGCCGTGTGACAAAAATTGCAGCTCCGGCTGCCAATACTGGGACTACTAAAGACCGTACGCTTCTGACTGGACGGTCAGACTTGACCTTTTTAGGCCTACGCTGACTGAGCCTGCACGGGTAGGACACTTCACTGCTGCCTGAACTACTCTCAGAAGTCTCAGACTCAGTACTACTGATGACAGATAATGTGCGTGCCAGACGCGGCGTCTGAGTGGCTGAGTGTGCAACTCCATAGGCTTCTGGGTCAGCAGCAAACTGCAGCAGTGCAGCCACAGTTTTAATCCCAAAGCATACGCTTAAAAGCATGTGTGAAATGACACCAGTGATGATTTGAAACAATGGCAGTGTCTGCCTCACGCATCACAGGATACTGAGTGAGCCAGTATGGTGCTCAACGAGCATTGAGAACAGCTGTAACAGCAGAGGCAATTGACAGGCTCAAAACGGAGCAGGGACACATGCATGCACGCACACCAACACAGACAGACACATTGTGAAAACCAAAAGGAAATGAAATTTTGCTGCAGAGCAGCTGAGACTCAACAGACGTGAGCTGAGAATGTTCTTACCGCATCCACTCGCTGCCGCCTGGCAGTCACAAAGGCCTTCACAGCTGGGGCCATCTTCTTCACGAAGCCTGCCATGCCATGCCTGACAGCAAAGCGTGACAGGTTCTCAGGGATCTTGAACTGCTCATGATGTAGCAGCACTGTCTCACAGGCTGGTCTGGAGGGGTCCTTGGGGTCAGGGATGGTTCTGCTACGCCACATGCTGTAGAAGACATCCATGCGTACTATGCCACTGGTCTCAGGTGCCTGTGGATGCTTGATGGACTTCATGATGCCATACAAGGCACCATTCTGCTTCCAGACTCTTCTGCCAATGACGTATTCCCTCTGAGAGATGAAGCTGAATGGGAAGGTGCGCAACCAGTGCACTACCTGGCATCTTTCATTGCTGGGGCCGCTCTCAACAATGTCATAGTCAGAGATCATAGTATCCTGCACACAGAGCCTGACATATCTTGACAATTGGCCAGCGCAGAGACCAAAAATGCAAGTTGCGACAAAACAATGCAACAACTGCATGTGCACATGCCACAGAACAGCAGGTGCAGCTTTGACGAGATGAGTGTAACAAAAGATGTGAGTCTAGATAATGCTGCTGCTCAGTGTTGTATTGTTGACAGAGACCACCAAGACAAAGCCGACACGGACGGCAAGAGCTTAATTTGTAAAGTGTATGAGTTGTAAGGCCTGTCACCTACCCAGGTGTGTCTGGAAGAGTCATCTAAGTAGAAGTCCATGAACTCCTCAGCAGTCGCATCATCTGCAACAGTAGTGCTCTTGTACTCTGTCTTGCCATCCTGCAGCAACATGGGTTGCATGTGTTCTCAGACAAAAGCCAAGATTGCCAAACTTGATGCATTGCGCTGGTTACAAACATCCTGAATGGTGGTGGTGCAGGGGTGTAGTGTAGACTCACAGGTAGTCTCCTTCTCCAGGCGGTATATGTTAGTGAATCTAATCGCAAATCAGTCATGTGTTCCCACTTGCCAGCGCCAGGTATGACCACATCCTCCTCAGCCCGCTGCTGGAAGAAATGCAGATCTGCTTCTGTGATGTGCCTGCGCCATGCAATTATCCACATTATAGATTTTATAAACAACAAGCTTGAGGATGCCAGCTTATGCCTCCAAAGTGAACACAGAATGAGCGATTGCATGATGCATCTTGCAAGCTCCAATGCAAAATGTCTAAGCCTCACCAATCTGCTGCAGCCATGCTGACGTCCTGTGAAGTACTGCCATTGCTGGCGGCCTTGGCATCTTTGATTAGAGCACTGACATGCGGTGGTGTGTCTGCTGGCAGTTGCAGGTCAAAACCTTTGCCTTGCAGTAGACCCCACACAGCTGCTGCAATTGCATGAAAGGTGCCTGGGATTGTACAATGGCGCCACACTTCCCTGCAGTACCCAACCTGATCACACTGATATATGATGCCAACTATAGCGTGAGGGTCAGCCTGCTTGCCTAGCGATCACAAAGCCATGTACTGCCAAAGCGAAACGGCGCAAGAGCACGCCAGACGGGCTGGACATCCAGTAGGCTCCAAATCGTGTGCTGGTCTCGAGCCAACGCGGTCGAGGCAACTGCAGAACAGGCTTAGCTTGTGTTATTTGACGAGCTGGATATGCAATTTGTGTGTCAGCAGGCGGACAAATCAATAGTACTGCATGCCCACGCGGCCAAAGACACGTACCAGCATGCCAATAAAGGCCCCAAGGATCCACACGGGCAACAGAGCTATCAGCAATTTGCTGGCATCCAAGCCTTGCAGCCAGCCCTCAAGCCCAAAGCTGTCGCCTGCCACCCCCATATTGCGCGGCTATTGAAAACAGCAACACGGCGGGAGGAGCCCCTGACCGGCGCTGGCACCCTTGCTGCGGTGCCACGCTCGAAGTTCGGTCGCTTGATCGCTGCACCTGTTTTCGCTTCGGGGGTTGGCTCAAATCTCTACCCTGCATTCCCATTGGTTCATAACGCCAGCATACGTTGGGCAGGGCCGGGTCAGCCGCGACAGCCTTGATGCTGTGCCGAAGCCACCTTGAAACTATGCTTCGGTCAAATCCTGAGTTTGCGTCGCCATTGCAGACTTGCTCGCAATCGCGAGCCACACGAGCCGCAGAGGCATGCAGGCTTGCAGCGTTCTACCGTGTTGCACGCTGAGGGCTGCATGACAGCTCTTCCAGTGACTTGTGAGACAGCGCGTTCAACATCTGGCCGTCTACCATGCAGATCCCCGCACGCTTCTGTCACGTTGCCCTATTTGTGCCGAACTTGATCGGTTACCTTAGACTTGTGCTACTCGCTGCTGCTGTTTGCACCGGGGTCAGCGCTCCCCAACTGACGTACGGCTTGTTTTTGGTAAACATGCTGCTCGATGGCTTAGATGGTATTGCCGCTCGACGGCTCAACCAGGTATGCTGTCTGGACAGTAATTTTCTCGCCCTTGTTTGAAGAGCAGGTAAGGAATTATGTCTGACTCAGCCGTGTTGCCTTCAAGGCAACTGCATTTTGAGTACTAGAACCTGTGTCGGCTTGCATGCAGTGCTCATCCTTTGGAGCGTTCCTAGACGTCTTTATTGACAACCTGACCAGAGGCACTCTTTGGGTCTGGAGCACACCTGCACCTTTTGGGGTTTTGCCAGTCATCCTGGAGACCACAGTGTTTACATGCACTCACACGGTACGGCCAGGAATTGGTAGCTTGAGAAGGAATACACACCTTTGCAATCACTGTTCTTGCAAAAGCTGTTGTGATATCATACCAGGGGGGTGGAGCAGCTTGGAAGACCGGCTGTTTCAGTCAAGCACCCAGGTGGCAGCACTGATAACTATGCTCAATATATGCTTTGCCAGATGCTGCCATCCTCACCTTGCACAGCTCCACCTCATGATCATGATGGCAGGTGGGTGCAAAGCATCATGGCTGATGGCTTCAAAACGCCCTCAGGAGCTTTGGCCATTGTAGGTCTGATGGGCCTGCCTTTATGGCTGTGGGCATGCAGGTATCCATCGACCAGTTTCCAGCATACCAGCTATGCCTTTCCCATTGCTCTTGATTACCTTGACCTTGTTGCACTTCAGGTATATGCCAGGGAGTCTCTATGCATCCCCATTTCTTGGAGTGCTTGTGATCGTTGGGCGCTTGGTTTGTGCAAGCGTGGAGGTCTGGGTGCTCTGTGCACATATCAGGGGACTTTTGAAACAAGACAAGCTTGACTGTGATAAGTCTGTTGGAGCACAGACAACAAAGCAGATGTAAAATGTATCAGTGATTGGTACAGGACCAGTGGAACCTGTTTCACGGAGTCAGACCAGCCTGACTTGCCCCTTGCAACTGTATCAGCATACCTAGTTGCCTAGTAAGCCCCTACCCTATGATACACGTGTGCAAAACAAGCTGTTGATCGCTTTGCGTTGGATCTGTCTGGTACTGTAGATCAGCCGTGGGCCTTAAGCCAACTGGAAGCTTACATGAGTGAATTGGACAGGTTATGGAACAACAATTTGCGTGAATGGTGATGGAAAGGAGATATCGTACACAGATATCGTACACATTTGTGCAGCAGGTTTTCTGAGTATTCGGGATCTCACTGCCTAAAAGCTATGAGGGCTCCTGTCATAAGCCCAGCCCACAATCAAAGTCTGCACTGCAGCCCCAGACTCATGTGTCCTGCAGCAGCCCAATGAGGACAACTGTGTGCAGTGACTGCCTTCCACAAAACTATGATTGCTTTGACAGCCATGCATGCTTATATCAATCACTAAGCTCAACATCGCTGTTATTGTGTTGCTGCTCATCCTCAGAGGAGATCTCTGGCTCATCATCATCAGAATCCTCTGCAGACCTTCCAACACCTACAACAAAAACTGCTGTCAGTCCAGGAATGACACACAGAGTTGCATCACCGCACACAGACCCAAGCAAAACAAGCGAAATGCTCAATATACGCTCAACAACACACAGTCACAAACTCGAAGATCAGGCAACATGCCTTTCATGCATGCAAGGCTGAGTGAGAGTCAAAGGTGCGCACTTTGCATATCATCTTCTGAAGGGCCAGGTGTAGCTGTGTTGCTACGAGCAGTGACCTCATACAAGTCCATGTCTGCTGATGCCTGCTGCTGAAGGCTTTGCACCTTACCAGCCTTCTTGCTTCGAGGCTTGCCATTACCCATGCTGCTCCTGCAGCACACAACACAGGACTACGTATCACATGGCTGTGTTCAGCATACGCCCTGCAGACACACATACCAGCCTGCATGCCACAAATTGGAAGGCACCCCCAGCAAGCCTGAACAGTGTGCCAGGTCATTCAGCAAATGTGTGTTATCAAGGAGGACATGGTCCGAGTGGACTAGCATGGTGTAAGTGCTCAGTCTCTGTTTGATTTGCTAAGCAAGGCAAGTTGGTCATGATACAAACACCAGGTGCTGCTGCACTGAGAACAAGCCAAAGGGCAGTACACAGGCAGACCGAGCCTACATTGCAGCATGCTTGGTCCAGAAGTGAATCACAAACCTGCTCTGGCCAGGAGGCTTGTTTCGTGAGCCATGTAGCTGCCCTTTCGGTTTGCCTGCATGCCCAACTGAGCTGCCTTTGCCCATGGGTAGGCGTACCTTGAGGCCTGTACCGCTGCTGCCAGGCCCCTGGACCCCATTCTGAGCATCCAGCACGGCCTGCTTGAAGTCAGCTACAGGCAGCCTGAAGTTCTGGCGGGCCCCTTGCAAAACAGCCTGCAACACATCAGCTTGTGGGCACCGCCTGGACAAATCATTTGCACAGAGCGACACTTGTTGGGTTGACAATGACTCCACAATGCTGACTGCCAGAGTGTGGTATCACTGCAGTTCTCATGTCATTGCATTGCTGTGACCTGATGTGAAGTGACAAAGCAAAAAGCGGAAATGAAGGCCTGACTATGGAAAAGCTGTTGGATGAAACTCCAAGTCTTGCAGTCTTGAACACTATTCCAGTGGGCAGCAGGCATGGCAAAGGCAGAAGAGGGAATGGCAGATGCAGCAGAGCAGATGGAGTTGGTGCAGATGAATGGATGAGCAGCAGCACCACACCTGAGGGAAAGGGGGGAACAGGGAGTGTTTGGCTCGGCCACCTTGGCTGACAGGAGCGCCAGATGTGGTGTGCAAAGAGGCTCTAGGCTCATGCAGCTCAACAGTTTTGCTGCCTGGCATGGGTGTGGAGGATGGCCGCTGAATGTACTTGTATGCCTGCATGCACCAAAGACAAGGTCTTCCCAAAACCACAAAGGGAGCATGATGTACAGCACACCTGACTGCAGAGTCGGAGAACAGTTTGTCAATACTCGTGAGTCACAGCATCAATGCATTTGTAAGCCTGTGTACATGGCCAAAGTGTCTTGATATTATTTGAGATCATGGGTGATCACAGGGTGGCAGTGTAACCTGGAGAGTCTCTCTGCCAGGCTGGTCACCAGGGCGGTAGATGATGGCTGAGTCGAGAGCAAAGAGGCGCAAGCTGACAGCAGAACAAGTGGCAGGCAGCCAGGTGAGATATTCTGAGGTAGAGTCTGGGATTGCTGGTTCTACTGGGGCTGCACTGAGGGGACGTTCAGTAGGCTGCTGCACCATAACACTTGCAGATGACCCTGCACAGTATAATGCTGTCAGCATATTGGTACATACAAACCACAGTGGAGGCACACATTAGTCAAAGGCTAGCTGAGGGAACATTGAGAAAACAGCTCTCCTGATAGCTTGATAGCCCTTTGAAAGATGACAATAAGAAATGGGATTGTGCATGCAGCTGAAATTTGGTGGGCAAGATGCAACGTCAGCTGAGTGACAGCTGGTTGCAGGCGGGTAGATGATCATATGTCATGATTCAGAAGCAAACGCGCAGAGCCCAGATGTCTTGCAGCATGCAGCGTAACGGATGGGGCCATTGCAGCTGACTGCAGCGTGTGGAAACATGGCTGACAACTGACAGAGGCTGCAAGCATGTAGCAAGAATGTTGCAGGCGGATGAGGTTACCTATGGGCATCCAGGCACCCTTCACAAGCAATGGCTGCCGTGGTTGGACGTGACTCTGCCACAGGAAGCCCTCATGAACAGCCAGTTCCAGCTGGCCCAGGGCTTGCCTCAGCTGCAGCGCAGACTGTGCGCCCTTCACTGTCGCCTGCCAGACCTCACTGTTCCACACTGCATCCTTCATGGCACTCAGCGGCAGCGCTGCCTCGACTCTGAGCATGTCAGCTCTGAGCTTGGTGAGGCTGGACGGCTCGCCCTTGTGGGTTGGAAGGCCGGTGACAGGATCCTGATCATGCAGGTAGGGCAGAGCCTGTAGAGACAGGTTCCACAGGCATGTGTGGTGCTCCATGTCGAGTCTGGAGCGCTGCTGTTGCGTCTGCTCCTCAAGGGTGGGTGGCATATGGAAGGAGTAGGCTGGCATGCCACGCTCAATGCTGCTCTGATGGCGCACAAGCGCACTGTGCAGCACGCCTTCGCGAGCACCTTTACGCTCAAGGCTGGACAAAAGCTGCTCAATCTGGTGTGCTTGACCAAGCAGTCGCCAACTGCCATCTTGATGACTCTCAACCAAGATCCTGCCCAAGCTTGGGTCAGCTGCTGCACCTGCTTCTTGGTGGGCGGCCAGATGCCAGTACCGGTTATGCCGCCTGTCTAGCCCCAGTGGCTCACCCCTGATTGCATGCACCTCATCTGCTCGCCTGATGGTCTCTGCTCGCTGCTGCTGCCGCAGCTTGGAAGCAGCAGCAGCTGACAGCTCATCTTCAGGATGCTGCTGCTGCGGGGCTAACTGGCTGGTGCTTGCGCCTGCATTGCTCTCAGCCTGTTGCTGCTGAGCATTTGTTGCAGAGCTGCTGGTTTCACCTGTGTGAGCAGGTGGGACAGCGTCATGGGCTGGAGAGTCTGTGCTGGCATTGTAGGCATCCAAGGCACGCTGAGCATCTTCTGCGGACTTCTTGGCCTTCTCAGCAGCCTCTTGCTGCCGTAATCGCTTCTCAATCTGCAAAACAAGAAATGTTGCTGCAGCTCATGAAGCGCATAACACAATGGAGTCTAGTAGCAAAGGTATGGGCAGATCTCATGGCATATGTCCAAGTGTATGTTGCGTTTGGATACACTTCTCTTTCATTTTTTTTCCATCAATCGAGGTCATTATTTTCAAATATACTTTGTGTCAAATGTGGGTGGAGCCCATATTTGACACAAAGTATATCTGAAAACAATGACCTCGATTGATGGGAAAAAAGATGAACAAATGCACAAATGGAGTGCAGAGGCCTGTTGAGAAGCTATGCTTTCTGCGCAGCTTGAGAAAGGTAATTTGCCAGCCTGGCCAATCATGGTATGAGACTATTGTACAGCAGCATCTGAATCACCTTGGCCTCTTCCCACATCTGTTTGCGGACTCGTTGAGCCTCCTCAATGCGGCCATCTAGGGAAGCCCTGACAGCAGGCCCATCAAGCGCCAAGTGCACCAGCGTCCTCAAGACATTCACTCGCTGCTCGAAGCTCAGATCATGATATTCATGAGTCTTGAGGTGCTGCAGCCAGCTCTCACCAGCATCTGCCTTGCTCTGTGAGTTGCAGCAGACCAATCAGACAGGAGTACAGCTGGCAACGTTGACGTACATTTCTCAATTATGGACATTGAACCTAGCAGCACCTGGTGATGATCACAGGCTGCACAATCAGATCAGTGTACCAAATCCTAGACAGCTTTTGCAGAAAATGCAGGACAGACGGCAGCCGTGGAGGCGTACAGCATGTCTTTAGAGTCTTTGTTGAACTGCCAGCTGTAGACAGCAGCTGGCGTGCACTGAGCTTTGCAAACTGCTTGCCCAAAACCTAAGACACTGACCTCATAGTCCTCATCTTCATCAGAATCTCCTTCAGAGCCAGTGTCATCGTCCTCCTCATGCTGTTGCTGCCCAGCTTCAGCTTTGACACCATTGTCCTGTGCAGTTGCTTGCACCATTGGCTCTGCTTTCACCTGCATGACTGACCTTGACTGTAGGCTATGCTACTTGTGGTGTGCAACAGCCTCAATGCAGGGGTCAAGAGTTCACCTGCAGGACTGACCTTGACTTGAGGCTATGCTGCTTGTGGTGTGCAACAGCCTCAATGCAGGGGTCAAGGGAACAGCAAAGCAATAGCATAGGAGCCTGTTGACTGGAAGTTACAAATGTGGTGCAGACCTGAGCATGCAGGACTAGTTAGCTGATGTAATGCAGTGCCCACAAGTGCATACCTCAGTCTTGACCTCCTCTGCCTTGATCTCCTCTGCCTTGATCTCTGCTTTGACAGCATTTGCACCAGACCTGCAGAGAACCGGACAGTATTCAGTCAACTGCCAAGCAAGATGTGAATGCCACAGAAGCCATAAAGCACACTTGCACCCTACTAACCACTGAAACTCATCACTATTGAGCTGAAGGGCATAGTACGAGAGTGTACAATGCCGCATGAGCGGTGTATCTCAGGCAGCAAGGTATCTACACACATTTGGCAAGGACATGTGGCTGATACAATACCAAAATTGCAGCTGACAATTTGTCACATGCAACAGACGGTGACAACAAACTCAACAAAGCCATGACTGAAATGTCTTGTTTTGGACACACAGTGCACTGTGGGACAAAAGCTATGAGGGGGACTTACTTATGCATAGCAATGTTGGCTTTGAGGGCGTAGGTAGATGGAGCGACTCTGGCAAAAATGACATCACGTGACAGAGCTCCAGCAACTGAAGCCTGCAACAGCACACGGCTCAATTTAACCACGAGAAAAGAAAAAGAAAAGGCTACGCCTTTTGGCGTCAATTTGATGAGAAGCCAAGTGTTACACCGGGCTGCCCAGATAATTCAGTCACGACTCTGACCTGCAATACACAATGAGCATGCATGCAAAGAGTACGCCTGCAATGCAACCAGCAGATTATGTCCTGAAGCTGATTCGATGCATTGGACACCCTAACAATCTGTCAATCATCAGCATGTTACTCTGGAACACTCTGTTGCCAATGGGTAAGGCATTGCTCACAAGCATGAGGCAGAATACGACTTCAACTTCATGCTGCACTTTCTCAGCATGCAGAGATGCTGCTGGTGCACTGTCAGCTGATCAGTACCTCAGGAGTCTTGCTGGTGGTGAGGTCTCGCAAGCCTTGCTCCTGGATGCGGCGGGCAATCTCTGGGATTGCCAGTCCCTCGGGCCCAACATCCTGCAGCACCTTGTATGCTGCTCCCTTGACGGTGCCCAGCCCAAAGCGAGCTGGGGCAACAAGGGTGACACGGCCGGCTTCATCTTTGACGATGTCCTCTCCCTCTGTTCCCATCTTGGGCTTGCGCCGGGGCTGACGCCCTGGCTGTGGCCGCTTCTGCCCTAGCCCCATGGCAATGCTGTACTGGCGCAAGACCTGTGGACAAGCACATAATAGTCATAATGATAATAATAAGAATACTAATAATCATCATCATAATGATAATAATAACAATAATTTACAGGCGTTCCAGCTAATCGTTTTTGCCAGGTACCTACCCTAGTGGACTAGCACATGGATCAGGAAATCACGTTCTGACGCTAGGCTTTCAGTGCCCTGTCAAGTCACAGGGAACACAATGCCCTGAGCAAGCGGCAAAATGCTAGAATGTGTTGTGTCGAACTTGCAGGGCAACGGTTGCTGAACACGTGACAACACAGCACAGCTATTTTTGGACAAGCAGCAGATGCTCCTTGCGACAGCAGGCTGCTCAGGACCTGAGCTTGCACACATCCTTGTGAAAAGACAGGTGCACCAGCTGACAAGAAACCCTGGTATCAACATGCACAATCAGCGAAGGCCATATGGCTGTACATACCTCAGGCCAAGTCTGAGCATTTAGATGGGCCCGCCAAACGTCCACATCAAAGCCCCAAGCCCAGGCCTCCTCCAGTGCATGGGCGCAGTTGATGATGGCCCTGTCCATGAAGTTGGTGGCACCTCCACCCTGAATGTAATGTAATGTCACAACATCAGCTGTCAACACTGTTCACCTATGCTCACTGCTCAGTGACACCTATGCTCATTGCTCAGCTGTCGGTCATGCTTGACCATAGACCCCAAGCATAATAACGTTCAAGCAAGTGTATGAAGCAACTGCATTTGAATCTGCGCCTCAAGCAGCAGTCACCATGCATGTTAAGAATATCTGAAATCACGAAGTGACAAAAATGATATTATATAAATATTACTGTGCCGCACAGAATGTGGTCAGGAGCAAGATGTATGGAGCTGTCTTAGGGAGTCTGAGAAGGCTGACCTGTATGGCACCAGTGGCATGAGCCTCCTCCAGGTCCATTTGTAGCAGGCGCAGCAATGCAATGTGGATCTGGCCAAGCAGCTGTGACTGCTCACCATTGACAACTGCATGTGCACAATCCCAGTCAACGCATGCACATTGATGTGTGCAACATCAGCGAGTCTGGCTCTGAAGCTTGTGCTGCAATCACTACAATGCTATATGTTTGATGGTGCGATATGCTTCATACTTCCTTGAGTTGCAGCCAGCAATACACAGTCTGAAGATAGTAAAAAAGTCTGCTGGGCAAAATAGAGGCACATGCAGCTAAGAAATCTAACAACAGGCAGTGCAAAGTGATTTAGGTGCTGACCAGCTGCTAGCAGGTTGTCCACAGTGACAGATGACAGCCCAAGAAGGCCACTGAAGCTTTGCAGGAAGGCAGCCACCATCAGGATGTCACTGCCTTCCTTTTGCGGCAAGTCAGCAGCAAAAGCAGGCACGAGATTGAGGCTTGTAGGTGGGAATTCAGGCCTCTCTGGCAAACTGTCAGTGCCCTGATCTGGCTGATCCTCTGTGCCTGAGCCGTACCTACAGCACAAACAGTAGACATTGGAAGACTCTCGGGCAGGACTGGCTGTATCTCTGCTTGACAGGTAAGTGCCCATCGGTATTGCAGGCCTGCTAACACTGTTCATACAAAGTTTGTAGACCTGCGCACAACTGGGCACGCAAAACCAACCTCAGTAACAGCTCTGACAAGTAGTTCGGCAACAAAGCGCAGCTTGTCAGGCAATCACTGGACATACTAGCAGACTTGGTGCTGATGTATGCGCTTACCCGGCTTGGTGATGAGCTTCCATGAGCTGCTCCCACTCAATGTCCAAGTCATCTTTAGGACCAGTGTTGACGTCACGTGAGCGCAGTCGAGTTGCTTGACGCTCTTGAGCAGCCAGTGCACGCAGCAGCTCCTTCTCCCTGTGCAGAAGAAGCAGAGATCAGCAAGAGAAGAAAAGACTGCGCTTTTTGGCGTCAAACGCAAAGCCAAGTATTATATTGGGCTGACAAGGAGCAAGGGAAGACAGCATAGGTCAGCAAGGAAGCTGGACATGACAGCAGTCAATGATGTGTTTGACAACCTCTCCTGGCAAGAGACATACGGTGTGACCACAAGGTACATATATGATGCGTCATTGCAATAACATGCGGCACACCGTGATGCTAGCCTGCTGCAACAAAGTTTTCACTCAAGGCAACAGGACTTTTGTTATCACCGTCAGCAACAGAACAGACACAGCATGCACAAGCATCAGCCAAGAGTGATATTCACCTGCGCTTCTCATCTTGCAAGCGTTTCCTTTCCTCAGCTCTCTTCTCCTTTTCAGCACGCTCTGCTGCTTTCTTGGCCTCCCTCTCATGGAACTGCCTCAGTTTGTCTGCAGCCTTGGACTGCGCCACCTCGTCTTTCTTCTTTTCCCTTTCCAGTTTCTCTTTGACGCGCTTCTTCTCTCGTTCCATGCGCTCTTTGTCCTGTAAATGACAGCAAATGATGCTGCAGCTGTTTGCATTTGCAGTGATCCAGCTGACCATTGCCCCAAATGTCTGTGAAGCACAAAAATAAGATGCTGTCTAGCGCGACAAGAAATTTTAGATGTGGCAGAATGCAAAAATACACCGTAGGTCACGCAGTCTGGACCAGCACACTGAGCACGCTGCACAAGGCTTGTGTTGCATAGCAACAGCACCAAAAGCCTTGTCACAAGCATCTGTGCGCTGCATGTTCCATTCACACCTTCATCATGGTTTGCTCAACCCTCTTAGCAAGTATTTGTGCCCTCTCTGCCTCCCTATAGGCTCTCCTCTCTGCATCTTCTTTGCCGCCCTTGCCGGCACTTGGGGGGCGCCGAATCTGATTTGGGTTCAGGCGTGCCTTCTTGAACTGCAGCGAACAGTTCCTGACTTGTCAGCACATGCAAACTTGCTAGGAGAGTTCTAGTAATCTGTGTAAAGCCATTCTGCATACAATGTCTGTCTCACACCAGCAAGCACTGTGACCCAAGATATGCCACCAAGGCACGATAAGTAGACATGCAAAGTGTGCAGAGAAAACTGCAAGAGATTTTACAAACAAACACACTAAGTGTGCCGTGGAATGGCAAATAGATAGGCAAAAGCTCACATTCATGCCGTCCTCCCCATCTTCTTCCATCTCATAGCCATCAACCATGACACGCTTTCTTTTGACAGCACCGCCAGCATCGTCAGCATCATTGCCATCTGCAGAAGGTGGGTCATCAAACACAAAGGCCAGCGGTGGTCCATCACCCCTGTATGGCACAGGCAACCACTGCTTTGCCTGCTCTACAAGCTCACGGTACTCTGCATGCACCACACGGTCCTCATGCGCAGTCTCAAATTCCTCCGTGCCTGCGTCTGAGTCCTCGTGCATGGATTGTGGGTGGCTGTCGTTGGCGTATGCAGCCTCCGAAGCAGGCCTGGCGGCAGGGGATGCCAGGTGAGCTTCCGACACAATGGGAGAGCTCTGTGCAGCTAGCCAAGAAGCTGGTGTGGCAGCTGCAGATGAAGGTGCTGCTGCGGGGGTGAATGTCTGGGAGGCAATGGGTCTGACAGGGCTTGGCTGTACAGGGAAGCTAGGCTGGAAGTTGGACACTGTGATTCCAGGGGCTAAGCGTGCAGCCTGCTGAGCAGCCATGAATGACTGGGGAGGATACTGGTTGGGCAGAAACTGCCGAGGAAAGGCAGTGCTGAGCCTCTGTGCTTGAGACAACGCCTGTGTCTGTGTAGGAATGTGCGCCTCAGGTCGAAATACAGGCTGAGCTTGGGACCTGGCAATGGACTCTGCCTGCGGTTCTTGATATGCACTGGGCTGTAAGGCAACAGGCAGGGTGTGGCCAAGAAGTGCTGCTGTGCCGCTGAGTTGACTGTGAGGCATAAGGACTGATGCTGGCAGCTGGGTGGACTGCGCAGGAACAGCTGGTGGTGCAGCAGCAGAAGCAGTGCTGGCCATGACTGCTGCAGCTGGCTTGGGGATGATTGGGGTGGCTACAGGCACCTGGCTTGCTTGTGCTGATGCAGCTGGTTTCTCAAGGTATGTGCTGAAGGAAGGCAGCGAAGCAATTGGGATGTGCGATGGTGCTGCAACAGGAGTGCTGTTTGCTGACAGCACAGAAGCCAAAGGTGCTTCAGAAGGGCTAGCAACTGGCATCGCTGAGCTGCTACCCATTCCATTTGAGACTGCTGTTGTTGCAGCTGGCGCAGTGGCTTGCTGACTCTTCTTATCCTTGCGCCTCTTGTGGGAGAACCAGACCTACAGCAGCATTGCCCACGTCACAACATGCCCTTGTTGCACCTTGCATAAAGCAATGACTGAAGACACTGCTAATACCTGCACTTGGTTCTCAGTAAGCTGGATTCGGTCACCCAAAGCCCTGCGCACCTCTTCTGCTGGAAACTGGTTGACTGCAGGCAACAGAAAGTACTGAGCGCTTGTATAATGGGAGACCAGACAGACATTGACATGTCACAGGAGGCATGACAAGAAAGACTGCTTCTGCTTGAGAAGGTAGGTATCTCACTCAGAAAGGCAGCTTCAAGAGCTTCTCTCTGAAGTGGTGTCTTGATAGAGCGGGCTCGTGCTCCTGTTGGGGCTTTTTTGCTCTTCAGGTCTAGCTCAGGCCCATGATTTTTAACTTCTCCAGGGGTCTGCTCAATCTGATCGCCTTCAGGAGCCATACCTGGAGACAATTCAGCAAGACCTGCTGAAGGACACAAGGAAGACCTCCTGCGCTATAACAGCGCACTGATCTTGCGACTTGAGCGAAAGCCGGAGCAGCGATACAAAGTCAGTCTGATCTGCGACGCTGTAACACAAACAATAGAAACCGAGATATGTAGGAAGCGGTGTCCAGCCTGAGGCCAATCCAGGTCTCGGTTTGCTATGTATGGCGGTTTTGGTAAACCCATGCGCGATAGGGAGTATACCGCCTCCGTCAATCTGGGTAAGTGAAGTGGCGAGCTGACTGACCTGAATGAATGCCTGCAGGACCTTCTGCTGCCATCTGTTAGCAACACACAGCCCAAACTCCGGCGATCCTGCGCGAGCCCCCAGCCCCAGCAGGCCGTGCTGCGCCTCGGTTGGACAGCGTCGACACGGCTAGCGAAAGTCCGCCGAGCAGCGATGATTGAACAACGCACTGCCTTGTCACCACTATTGAGCCTCTCCCTCCTACCCCACTTGGCTCGATCCTATAGCTTGCCAACTTGAACAGCCTACTTTTGGTAACACAACCAGGAACAAGCACTAGTCGGCACGAAAAAGCGGCTGACAGAAGCTTCCAGCCCGTGTCATGAGCCGACAAGGCAAGATTTGGATTGACGTGTGGCCGAGCTGGCTGAGACGTTTCGGTTGTCATGATTTTGCCTCGGTACCAAAAGCTCGTCATCAGCCAAACTCCCATGTGTCTGGCAATCTCTGCAAACCAGCTTTGAGTTCAATGCGCCCCGCATGTGGAAGATTCAGATTCCCATTTTGCAGCAGCTCCTCGTTTGACTATACAGGTTTGCACTGGGCTTGGTGCTACAGAGCGCATGTCTCAGATACACCCCATATAAATTCCTGACACATCCTGCAATCTCAGCTCCTTGTGCATTGTGGCTCGAGCTCATGGCCAACGATCACATCCAATGGCCAGCTTGATCAACATCTCGTATTTTACTTTCAATTTTACAGTCAGCGAACGTTGTTACTGCGAACTTAGCCTCCGAAATGCACCTCAGCACAGCTTTGCATGATTGCGTATGATACCCGACTAAAATCGGATTGATCCAGGCGTCTTCACGAATGTTGTAAGTCAGTGCATCGTCGGCAATGTGCACCTGGATGCAGTTCATCACAAAGTTTTGAATGTTGACTCTTGCATTTGCTTTCAGGCAGAGATTGTCAGGCTTCTAAAGTTATCACACAGGACAATCTTGTGCAAGAATATGTTGTTGCGCTGTGTCTCAAGCACGGTATAGTGCTGAAAGTTTATATTCATTTGCCGAGCTTGTGATGAAATGTCATCAACAATCAGCTGTGACCCTTCAGCTTCACATAAGAATTGTCGCAAAGTTTCTTCATTCCTTAAGGTAGTAGCAATGAATGCTGTGGGCTTGCAAGTGCGTTTGGCATCAGTATTGCACAAGAACCGTCTCAGTAGCAATACCAGTGGTACAATTGTGGCTGCAACAAAAGACATTGTACAGCGTCAGTACAGCAGCACCAAATTGCACAAGCAAAGTGCAAAGCAAGTCAGTGCAAATTGCCAAATAGGCTGGCTTGCCAGGGATGTATGCAACTTCTCAGATGTGCTACTGCATAGCTCACCAAGCACTTACCAGGATCATATAGCACATCAGCAGCCAGAATGAGATCAGGCTGAACCTCGCAGGGGCTTTCCCATTGCATTTGCGTGACTTGCACATCCTACATGCACATTGTTGTTACCCTCATCACAGCTTTGCTGACAGTGTTGCAAACTTCTTTGAGAGGCGCTCTTGGGGCATATCAGGGTTAAGGGTGAGTACATACAAATAATCTGTGTGCCAGAGCCGATGCCCCCTCTTGGGGTAGGACCTTAGGCTTTGCAGGCTTTGCTGGAGTGTATAGCTATGCTGGCAACCATCAGGGTGCCTTGTATACTAGGCCAATCACAACTAAAAGCAATCTGTATCAAGAGACGGCATGTACGTCGCATGAAACAGCTGACTGCTCTTGCAGTGAGTTAGTGAACCAGTGATGCCAATGTGGCCAGGCAGGCAACTGGCAGCTGTGAATATCAGCACCTGGGTATCAAATGCTAGAACTTTATTGACCAGATTGCCTTCAGACTGGAGCCTACCTGAGTTTCCTGGCTTGCATTGCCTGCAAGCTGTGTCGCGCAATGTTGAGGTGGGATGCAGTTGTTGAGTTCCAGATTGTGCTTGCAGTTGTCTACTGCTGCATCATTGCCATCTGTGAGCTGCACTTTGGCGGCACCACTGCGGCACAAGGCTACACCCACCACACCAGCTCCACAACCCAATTCCAGGCAACTGCTACCTGTGCAGCACCGTCAGAGCAGTCTGAAGCCGGGGTGCGACTTCAAAGGAAAAACACAATGTTCTGAAAAACATCGTTTGTAAACTTTGATAGTATAATAGAATATACAGCCATTTTGCAGTCATATACATGCTTTTTTTGTTATGAAAGAAGAACGTTTCACAGTGACATTTGTACGTCCGAGAAGCTGTGGTTGGTACAATGAATGACAGGATTGCTTGTTGTGTGATGCATTGGCCGCTGGATGTCTTGCCACGAATTCAAAGCTGCTGTAGCACACAAAGCAATGTATATCACGAGCAGGCTACTGTGTGGTTACATGGAAGACATGCAAGGTTGCAAAGTACACTTGTCCAGCAATGTACAACTAGCAGGTGACGCAGGATGAAGAGATATGCAAAGCATACCTTGGAAGATGTTAGGGTGGCTAAGAACAAACTCAGCCAGAAAGAATCCGGCTTCCCACTCGTGACATCCAGTTCCGCCTTCAAAAAGATTTGTTGCCAGCTTAAGCGTGATAAGACCAGACTGCCCTGAAGCACGTGGCACAGTCAGCATTGTGCCATTCTCTGAACATTGCTCAGCAGATACACCATTGTGCTGCTGTGTGTTTGAGTCTGCAGGAAATTAGTATCACTTGCCCACATATGCCAATGACATGCATGTCTGTTTATAGTTCACATATTGGCAAAAATCACATGTTGACATGAATGCCCAGTCATAATGGTTATGAAATGGCTGCACCTGCACTGGCAAATCACAATGCAGTGAGATGTACCTGGATTGCGCCGTAAGTCAAGGATGGATCCAGCAGACGCATCGTAGGCGTATGTCTTATAGCACCAGCCTTCGGCTGATGGCTCAATCCCCTGCAACCAGCAGCTGATGGACTCGTATGTTTCTGCAGGCGAGCATTCCCCTCTGGACAGGGATGCCTTGTGCATGCAGACCAGGCGGTTAGCACTGTTAGGGAGAACGCGACGCCTAAGCTTTGTGGCTGTTATGGGCTTCTGCATATGGGGCAGGGGACACGTCAAGACATGCAGCACTCTCTCTGCGTGACGGAAACACCACTCAACCTGTGCACAACCTCCTGTTGAAAATAGCATGTACAGGTCAGCCAGTTCATCCTCGACTTCTGCGAGGTCTGCTTCGGCTGCTGCCATGGCGGCCTTGCAGACCCGGCTGCATACGCAACACATGCTAAGCTGCCTCCTCCTCAGCAAGACGAACACGGTCATCAGGCGAGCAGCAAGTTCTGACCTGCAGTAGCTTGCTCCCGGTGGGTATGGCGACGCTGCTGCTTCGCGCAAACATGTTACAAGGGTGGACTGAGTGTACAAGGTGAACTGCCCATTGTGCAAGCCTCTGAGGTATCGACAGACCTTCGAAGCATACACCGAGAAGGTCGTTTAACCTGCATGCTGCCATATTATCAGCCCTTCTTTACGCACCTCAGACGGCTGCTGAAGCTGCCGAAGTCGGCAGAGGAGCGTCCAATAGACTGTTTCGCTTGACTGGTGGGCATGCCGTTGCTGTTCCCGTTCGCTCATGTGCTTTCACAGGCTGCATTGACTATTCTGCGACTGTCTATACCTTTTGAGAAAATTAGGGTTCACACCTCGCAAGACAACCCATACTCTGAAAACGTAGAAAATGCCGCTTATATATATGCAAGAATTCAGCCTAAGTGGTACGACTATACTTGAACAGGATCTGTTCTATAGTTCGTACACCCGTCTGTTTTCTCTAAAATAGACAAACTTCTCAACTCAGAAGACGATGCTGAGCTTCTGGCCCTGAGCGCGAAAGTTGCCGGCAGCGACCTTGTCGAAAGGCAAGGACGCGCCGGCTTGATGACCGGCCCTCTGTGCATCATTCCGCCAGAGGGATGGCTCAGAAGCAATCCGATGAGTTATTTTTTGCTAATTTGCTATTGCGTGCGCGTGCGACTCAATGTCAAGTAAGCCATTATGAGCCCATAACATGCGCACAAGACAGGGTCGAATATGCCTACCACGGTTCAACCTACACACGGAGGGATGTACAACATGTGTGTGATGTCTATAATCAAGCAAAAGGCTTAAATTCAACCCAAGAAATAAATCTTATGATCACAATCCAACATGTGATCATTGCACCTAATGTCTGATAGCATCCAGATTACGCTGACTTCAACCCACATTGTTCCTTATGATGTCGCTTGCAGGGCAACAGGAACCAAAATCGCTTTGCTAGCTAGCAATATTGATATGTAGCCATCTCAGGTGGGCAAAATGAGAGGCAAGGCACTCTTCAGTGCATCAAAATTTTATATAGGCATTGCAGCTCAAGAGCATGCCCATATACACTAACCAACTACTCCACGCATGTTAACACCGGTCCACAAAAGCCTTCACACTCTGGATGAACTGCTTTGGCAACTCCTCTTGAGGCACATGGCCACAGTCTACATACTCAATCAGCTCTGCATTCGGCATGAGTTTGGCCAGCCGCCTGCTGTTCGAAACAGGGACCAGCCGGTCACCGGAGCCATGCAATATCAGCACCTACACACAGACTACATGTCACAACAACCGTGTTGATATGAAGATCAGCATTCTGGGAGAGCTGTGTCGCTGTAGCTTGTCCTTGCGCATTCTCTGCACTGTACCTGCCCAGTATCAGAATATCGGAGCACATAGGCTGGCAAAAGGAAGGCATGACAGCAGATCTTGTCTGGCTCATGCAAGATAGCAAGCTACAAACCTTGATGTCTTGCTGGGCGACGGCATGTGCAAGCTGCTCTGCCTGCGACAGGGGGGTTCTCCCATTGTATGCATCCTTCAGGACTTGAACAAAACTCCGGCTGTCTGCAGCACAGCAAGCAACTTTAGTTTGTGAACCTCTCAACTACACCAAGCACAACACTGCAATGCGACGCAACGCAATGCAGGACAATGCTCAGCATAATCTGAGGGGGTGCTCAAAGCTCTGCTACTTCTGCACAGAGAACACAGAGATCTTGTTTCAATATTGCAGTCACAGCTGAACTAGGCTACAAGCCAGCAAAGGTGGAAAGCCAGGACCAATGCATACAAAAGGAGAGGTGAGAAGGAGTTACCTGCCACTCGGGCACGGACAAATCTGACAAGACCGATCTCCCAGCCTCTGACCAGTTGAGGGAGCCTGTAAGCGTCCACAAGCTCATCGCTGACTCCATCTCTGCTATGCCAAGCGTTAGACAAGCCACGCACCCAGAACAGCCTAGAGCGGACCAGAGTCCTGCACAAATAAGAGCCCACTGTCAGTTTACGCAGAGATGAGTGCAGCTTCTGAAGGTAGACAGGAGGCTGATGCAGCACCCTAAGGGCTTAGGTTTCTGGATTGAAGCTAGCGGGTTGCAACGCATTGCACATTCAAGCTGTCATGCAGCACAAAGTGGCTGTGCTCACACACCAAACAACAAGATGACACAGCAGAAAAAGAGCGCAGTGAGAGCCAGTCGCCATGTTGCAGCACAGGCAAAACAGGAAGTGCGGCTCACCAACTATATCAAGTCAGGTGCAGAAACTTGCCAGTCAAACTTGCATCAGATATAGTCAGGAGATGGCACAGTCAACATGCCTCAGAAGGGGCTGTGCGAGGGTGCAGTAAAACGCTTAGCCAAAACACTTGGCCAAAACACTTTGTGTAGCCTGAGTAAAAGGCACCCACCTAAGGAACAGGACCAGGATTGGCTGCAGCAACCACAGCACTATGCCTGCTGTACGTGTCCCCACTGCCTGAGCAAATGCCATCAGTACTTGCAAGATACGCCCATGCATGGTTCTGCACAGCACAAGCAACGTCTGCTATGCCTGTCAGTAGATGACTGGTTCTGTGACACTGCTTGTTGCTGCCAGATGTTCTGATGCAAGCTCTTGCTTTGCTCAGCTCAAGCACCCATCACACCAGGAGCTTACAACTTCACACCTAAGTTTGCATGATAAAACGTGCAGGCAATGTGGGGACAGTATGCCTGTGCTGCCATGCAACAGATGCCTACAGATTAACATTCAGCGATTGTCAGACAGCAACAGCGCTACAGAGAAGACTGATGAAACATACGTGTCGTTTTGCTGGCGGTCAGAGCTTGGCTGTGCTTTCAGCTGAGAGGAGAAGGAGATGATGGCAGGTGCCACCAACACCAGACCGGCTATGTCCTACAGGCAGTCTCAATGTTACAGCAACAGATAACAATTGTGTGGGAATGGACTGCATAAGATTTGCTGACACAGAGGCATCATTACCACAGCATGGCAAGCTTGTGTGTACCATCTATTGTGATGATCAACACACGGGGAGCCCTTTGCAACAACCATATGCAGGCAGAAAGCACTGACCATTGTTGAGCACATGCTGCAAGGACTTCCAGACTCGGCAGATCTGCTTTACCTGAGAGTGCTTGATGACTTCTGCAGCGGCGCAAGCAGCACCCAAGGAGTGTCCTATCAGCACACGTTTGATGCTTTGCTGTTGCTGCTTCTTGCTGTCAGCCCCAAGATTGGACCTGCTGAACAGTTCCCTGCTCAACAGTCTGTTGCTGTCAACACTTGAGACAGATTCCCAAGACGACCTGCTGGAAATTGGAGACTCAGGGACTGAGCTGTCATGGACTGATGCATCGGGATCTGATTTATGACTGGCAGAGTGTTGCCTGCCAGATGAACCAACAGCAGTTTGAGAGTCAAAGTCTGAGTCACCCATGGCGCGTTGAAGGTCAGGTTTGCTCTGGCTTGCTGCAGCTTGAATGTCAGAAAGGCAAGCTGCTGATTCAGCTCCCCCTTGTTGTGACTGATGCCCTCTGCTGACAGACTGCAGCTGCTCTAGCTTTAATCCAGGACCGACCTCAGAGTCCAATGCAGCTGAGCTCAACACACCAGCTGCTGCCAGCTCAGCGTCCATGACTAAACGACCAAGACGGCCATTGAACTCTAGTGAGTAGCCGTCGATGTCCCTTGGTCGTTGGGTCAGGCCAAAGCCTGGCATGTCATGTTTGGTGACTTGTGCATGCAGCTGAGTAGACAGGGCCTTGTAGACATAGGACCAGGAGAAGGTGTTGGCACCAAATCCGTGATAGCAGTGCACAGCTGTTGGGTGTGCTGTGTCAAGGCCTTGAGCTAGCTTGTAATGCACAGCTGTGCCATGCAGCTCTCTGAAGACTGAGTCATGATCTTTGAGCTCCTGTTCAGCCATCAGACGATCCTGCAGCAATAGCTGTTGAGCTGAGAATGGAGCTGTTGGTAACTTGGTGTGTTCAGAGGAAGCTTGTGATCTTGGATGGAGCTGTAAATACATAAGACAAAGCTAGCCACGCAGGCAGAACCGATCATACAGGCCGACAGTTGTGCGTGAGACAAGGGCGGTGGCGCTTGCTGGCATTTGCAAGGTGCAAGCTGACCTGATGTTTCCTTTCCAGCAGCAAGGTTCTGCAGACTGTCAGACTGGCAGCAAACAGCAGAGCTACTGACAAAGCAAATCTGAGGCTGAGGTGGTTAGGTGCTTTGGCCAGATAATACGCAGTGCAGGAGAGCACTGATATTGTAAGGCAGACCCCAGTCTGCAGCAACATCAAGCTGAGAACAGAAATGCAGATGAATGGACTGCAGCCAAAAAGAACTTTGCCATACAGCTGACAAGACCACTGATGGTATTTATGATGGCCGACCTCAAGAGCCGTTAGGCTGGCCACATATTCCAGCCGCTTTCGATAACCAGGAGACTCCTCTTGGGCCGCAAAAGCAGCGACCAGGCCAGGACCAGGACTAGCCATGCAGATCACCTTGCAGATGTCATTTTGTATGTCAGTAATCGGCGATGAGTGATACTGCTAGGTCGTCGTTATCTTTCTCACGCGTACCCGAAGCATCTTGCAGGTAGCTCTCGCCATAGTCGCAGGCAGACGCGCTCGAAAGGTAGTGAGAGCTCTCCAATGGCCACCGACAGCACGACTCGAAGGACCAGGCGCGGCTTTGCCTCCGGTGCAGCGCATGTCTACGATTTGAACTGAGTCATGCTGATTGGGGCGAGCAGCGGTTGCCAAAAACTTTCGCCGTCGGAACAGATCAGCTAATTAGCCTTTGCCACGCCTCCCGGTTCGGCTTTGTGAATGTCACCGCGCTCGCATCAAGCGTGACGCTGGAATAGACGCGTTCGATCTGTTTGAATATCTATGCGCGCAGAGCGGGACCAAGTGGTCGTGATGACATGCCAAGCGCAATCTCGATTGCGCACACGTGATTTGTTCTTGACACTTCGCCGTTTCATCTTCTTTCCTCCCATGGCTCAACATGCTAAGCCTCCTGAGTGTTATGGCCTATTTGATCTGTCCGAATGGCCCGTGTTGACGTCAAGGTTGTGCTTCTGGGGCAGCAGAGCATAGGTGAGGTGGATTGCTGTACTGCAGCAGCCAAATCTTTCTTCAGCCCCGGTCAAAACAACCTTAGTTTCCGTTTACCTCTGACGTTACCTTGTTGCAGGCAAGTCTTGTTTGTTGGATCGGTACATTACTGGGTTTTTTGAAGGCCAGCCCAAGAACACAATCGGCGCTGCGTTTGCTGCTAAAAAGGTGACGCGAACCTCTGTCACTTTCAAACTGCAGACATGCAGAGCGACTCACGGTCATGCCGAAGTCCTGCGTGATGGCCGGTGCAGGTCACATTGCAGAACGGACGCGTGATATCTCTTGGAATATGGGATACAGCTGGTGCAGAGCGATTCCAGAGCATTAGCCGAATGTATTATCATGGTAGTAGGGCTGCAGTGATCTGCTTCTCTCCAGGCAGCCAACAAAGCTTTGCAAAAGCCAAATTCTGGGTGCGTCAATACACAGATCAGTGCACATGCCACAGGATCTTGTGACACCTGCACACTGCATCGTTGTTGCCTTCCTCACACCGCATGTGACCCATCCCGGAGCCCTGCTCCGTTATCCAAGAACCCAACTTGGCTTTGCAAGCTGCCTCACCTGTCAAGGCACTGTCTTTGCATACAGGTTCAAGAAGTGGCAGAACACGAACCTGACTGCAAGATTTACTTTGCACTTACCAAGTGTGATCTGCTTGAGCAGCTTCCTGGTATCGGCACCGATGCATCACACCTTGAACCCTCCCCACAGGAGTCAGGTGCGCACTCCAATCACTGTTCTGCTGCCACCCTGCTACCACTTGACTCAGACAGCAATGCACATGGTCCTTTCTGTGAGGGCTACGCTGTTCTGCAAGAGCAACAGCAATTTTTGCACTGGCATGTGCACAAGAAAAGCATCGCTTGGCTGCAGCTCTTATCTTAACTGTGTTACCTATGATGCAGACCAATCTAATTTGGCAGCAACTCCAGACTCTGGCAAAGGCTCTTTCAGCTCTGAAGAGGGCATTGCCATTTGCCAGCAAGAGGTGTCTGATGAGGACATCTCAGCCTACGCTAAATTGCATCAGGCGCAAGTCTTTGCGACATCTGCCAAGACAGGCATTGGTGTTCGCAGAATGTTCTCATCAATTGCACAAGATCTAGCAGCAGGCACCATGCAGGAGTCACAAGTGCAGCATACGCATAGGCATGCTGCCCGGCCTGTGACGCCAACTTTCATGAGTAGCAGACCAGGCACCAACCCATCTAGCCCACTGGAAAATAGCCATAATTCGACATTCTCACGAACGCGCAAAAAGTATTTCCAAAACTGCTGCTTTTGACTGTCATGTCTGTATGAAACTCTGTCAATGAATGCAAGACGCCGTCAAAAGCTGGTTTTGTCGGTACTGCAGCCGGCAATGTTGTGCTCACTTACTTTGCTTTTCTGCAGAATGTTTGTATGATATATTATGTGACCTTGGAGCAACTACAAGTGCAAGTGTCACATAAAATTCATTCAATGATTAGGTAGCAATTTGTTGCACCTGTATCCTCATAGCTGTCTATCACAGCTGCAACTGTGCAGCAACTCGGTGCTCAGCAACACTTCCGTATCAGTTAGCCATATGCTTGCAAGTCAAGGAGACAATTGTGTCACAAGTACTTGGCAAACTAGTACTGACTATGTATATGTTTGCCTAGCTGGCTACATACATGAGCATGCTGTTGCCAAGCCGGCTATAGGACATCAGCATATCCACATTTGAAGCCACATAGCAAGACCTGTTGGCGTGAGTTGCGTCCAGCGGATCAGCCAGAATGCTGGCAACTGTCTCCCCTCATACTGTAAAGAGATTACGCACAGACGGGGCAGTTGGACAACTTGTCAACCTGAAAGTCAATGACGTTTGCGTGCCCATTAGGCGGAGTGTGGCAAAGCCTTGTAGTTGCTGTCCAAAACGTCTGGCTGCATCGCAGGCATCAGTCAGCGCGCGATTCAAGGATACATCGCCCACCATCGAGCTGCACAGAAGCTTTTACAAATGCTGTGCAGTCTTAGACGTTGCAGAGGCCTGACACAGCTGCTATCACTGCGGCACATTGGATCTATGAGATCTTGCAGCCAAGAAATGGCACGTGAGCAACCTGGGACAGGGACGTCTGCAGTTGCCATAGCGTTTGGGTCTAATATGGTGTGTGTTTCCAGCCATATTGTCTTGATGACTGCGAGCTAATATCTTGACAGCGCTCCTGATGCATCTGTGCTTGCAATTGTAGGGTGACTCGGTTGTAAACATACAAGCAGCACTCAGGCAGCTACCAACGCTAGGCATCCAGGTATGCTCTGCACAGCTTGCACAGCTTGCACATCGACTTACGCTGCATACATGCATTTGAGCCTTAAGGCCTTTTTTACACAGTTGCCGACATGACAGCATTCAACATGCAAACCACAGGTGGTCCGACAATCACGCTTGTACGAGAGCGCACCAGCATATGTGACAGATCAACCCACATTTGTGAATGGGGCCTTGGCTGCATTGACACCACTTCAGCCTTTGGAACTGCTGGACGCTCTCAAGACTGTGGAGGTCAGGTGCACAATAACATCAACACCCAATCTCAGTCAACATCTTGCAGAATCTGTTACACTACTGTTCTCTAAGTCACCATGGCCTGCATGTTGCTGAGCAATGCACAGCTCCAAAGCCCAGTAGTAAGCAAACTAGTCCAGGAGGCCATTTCAGGGTCATGGCCCCTGTCATTGGCAGCTGTTTGACATGTCTGCAGCAGTGACTGCTTACCACAATCTAAGACAGATGCAACCACATCCTTGCTAGTCAGTACCAGTGCAGGAACCAAATGTTGAACAGTGCAGGCAGCCTCAGGCCGTAATTTTGCTGGACAGCGCTTTGGTCCCCGACCACTTGATCTAGACATCATCTTTTACAGCAACCAGCACGTCCAGCATGATAGGCTATGCATCCCACATCCTAGATGGCAGGAACGGGATTTTGTGAAAGCACCTCTGCTTGATCTATTTGCCCCTGAAGAAGACTTGAGTCACAGTCCTTGGCAGGGCCTTGCTGAGAAGCTGGCTGCTGTGCGCAAGAAGTGGCGGCCCAACCAAGGTAGTGTACACTGTCTGTATAAGAGTTTTCTTCTGGCAGCCAAGGTATTGTTGTCTTTTGAGGCAGCTTCATGCCTCATCTGTGTGCACTTAAACTATAGACGATCAGACAGGACAATAGCAGGCTGTGCTTGGGCATTGCAGCTGCACGTGTTTGTCTGCTTTGCTCATCACGCTGGTTTCCAGTGACGCTCCAGTAAGATGTCAGAATTGTCCCTAGTCCACCACACACCCTGCATGATTGCAATCTGCATCAAATTCACTTAGGCTATGCATGTCTCTACACTGACTGCATCACTCACGCACACATCTGCAGAATTTCTGCAAGTTGTGTGGCTGACCTGCGTGCTCTTGCGTAGGAGGTGAGGTCATGTCTGCACCAGACCTGCAGCCCTTCATCCCTTTGCCCAATCTGCCAAACTGGGCATGGCAGCAACGTACATGGATCATGGGAATCCTGAATGCCACACCTGACAGCTTCAGCGATGGGGGTCAGGTCAAGGGGGTCCAGGGGGCTGTAGAGCATGCCTGCATGATGGTCAAACAAGGGGCAGACATTGTAGATGTTGGGGGTCAGTCAACTCGCCCGGGAGCCACACGATTGACCACAGCAGAAGAGGTGCAGAGAGTTATCCCAGTCATCAGGTCTGACCTGTTGCCTTGGTGATATGCTGCCCCTTGCAATGCCTGCTGCCGTCACTGTATGATCTGATCACTGGATCATCTGATCAGTGTATCAGTTGAATTGTAAACCTAAAACTTGAGTCCTTTGGATATCTGAGGAGTTCATGTGCAGAGCTGACCATCAGCAAATTATTTCTCGCCTCACCAGCCAATAAAACACTAGCAGCTGCAAGCTGTGATGAAGTACACCTGGGGCACAGCAGGCAGTGCCCAGTGCATGACCATTCTGTGGCATCCAGTCAGAGCAGGAGAATGCTGCAAGTATTGCCTGTCAAGTCAGACCAGCAGATCCACAGCTTTCTGCATCTTGCACAGCAACAGCTGAACCAGCCTGAAGTCTCTGTGCACAACATGACATCATCTCTGTGCACAACATGGCATCATACCTGCCTAGCAGGCCAAATGCACAGCTGTACTCTCATGCAACATCCCTACAGACAGCATTCCTCACATGGATCATTGCTGTGTAGAGCTATGAGAGAGACCGAGGCGCTCCAGAAGGTGCCCATCTCCATAGACACTTTTGATGCTGAGGTGGCCAGTCAAGCAGTGGCTGCTGGTGCCCATATGGTCAATGATGTCTCTGGAGGATTGATGGACCCTCACATGCATGCACAGGTTGGATTTTACTGCACATCAGTGCTGATGCATCTTCACCAGTGAAACTTTTGCTGGCACATGTCACAGGTTGGTTGGTACTGCATATCAGTGCTCATGCGTTTGCTCCTGCGAAGGATTTGCTGGCAACCATTGTGAACATGGCTCAAGGAAAGACTATGTCCCAAATTGTCATGTGTTGTCATGATTACCTATGCTCACTGTCAGATGTCAATAACACAACACTAGAAGAGATCCCAGCTGATACTTAGTGAATGTTCGAAGACGTCATCAGCATTGTCCTGTTTGCATACGTGCATGGTGTGGCGCCCTGAGGTACCTGTTTGACATATGCATTGTGACTGACGTGCGCATTTGACTGTGTCATGCCATTGCCACCTTCCTGCTGCTGACACATTGCACTTCCTGGACCTGCTCAAACACCAATACTTTGATGCGCCACTGCATGCTTTCCCTTGGCAAGCTACGGAAATGAAAGATTCAAAACTTATTGATGAAAGTAACTTCCCTGCGTCAAAAGTACCTGCTTGCTGTCAGGTAGCTCAACTGAATGTGCGACGTGCCACTGCATGTTCTCCCATGGCAAGCTGCGTGCTTGTTGACAGGTAGCTCAGCTGAATGTGCCCTACATCTTGATGCACATGAGGGGGGACCCCAATACCATGCAGTCCATGACCCAGTATACAGACACATGCTTGGAGGTGGGACAAGAAATGCAAGTACAGGCTCAGGCCGCCATGGATGCTGGCATTGAGCCTTGGAGGATCATCCTTGATCCAGGTGCGTACTGTCTATTACAGCCTTTCCAATTCATGCTTTACTTGCAACTGCACAACACACATCAGTTGTACCAAACATGGGGACAAACCCTTACACAAGATGCAATGGGTGCCATACACATTGGGCCATGCAGTGTTGCCTCACCCTGCAGTGGATCCACCACTGGTATGAATTTGCAGGTGGTTGTCACATTGTGCATTTCTTGCAGCCAATCTTTGCATGCCTTGCATTTCTGAGCATGACTTTATATCATGTGTGGCAAACTTTTGCATTGGAACAATACAACAGAGTTTTAAAGGTACATTAGCTACAATTACACTGCAGCTTTGTGCATGACTGTCATCTGAGTTGCAGGAGTTGGTTTTGCCAAGACTGGTCGAGGGAATCTGGAGGTCATGTGTGGCTTGCAGCATATCCGCTCCCAGCTGAAAGGGTGCTTACAAGGCATGCCAATGCTGTTGGGGCCGTCTAGGAAAGGCTTCTTAGGCACTCTTACTGGTGAGTCATGTGCTATGTCTCAACGGTGCCGAGCAGACATCGTCTGGACTTGCGCTAGGCATAGCACTGCCGAGCAACCTAAGCAGCAGTTCTGATGTCCATACTAGCTGTACACTTGTCCCATATCTCCAGACTGCACCCCAGACAAGCACACTGCATGATGTTGTCAAACATGCAGCAGTGTGGAGCATGCTGTGGAGCACTTGTTGAGCAATCAATGTTATTCATTGCTTGTTTGGTGTAACATGCAGGTCGCACAAGTGCAGCAGACAGAGACTATGCAACTGCTGCTGCGGCTGCAATGTGCATATCACATGGAGCAAACATTATCAGAGCGCACAATGTAGCAGCCGCCAAAGATGCTGCTGCAGTAGCTGACGCTCTGCATTCGACCTCCCATGCCATGCAACAGCAACGTCGTATGCCTGGTTGGGCCTGAGTTACAGGTGGATTCCTGACTCTTCACACACAGACTGAGGAATAAAGCACAAACAGATAGCCAGCAAGAGCAGCTTCAGCGCCCTGGTCACGAGCCTGTCTGCCTTGTGTCTGATTCTGTGGACAAGGCCTGCATATGCCTGATTGCACTCTTCAACAGAGCCTCGACACACATTTTCTGGGCTCTACACTCTGCTGATACAAGTATCAACACCGACTCAACCTCCAATATCAGATCTACATGCATTGTGCTTGCACTCATGGCCAGCTGGCGAGATTGTCAGCCTTGCAATAATAGTCAGTAATAGACGCCATTCTTGTTGTCTCAGCAGCTTTTCAACCAGCGACTCTACTCTCCACGACTGTAAATATAGCCTTCGAGATGCATCTCAATGCATTGCGCAGCTCAACACAACCTTGCTTGACTGCATACTGTATCTGATGCCATACTTGTGTGATCCAGGTATTTTGCCAAGCTCTGCAAACTAGTGTATCCTTGGGAAAGCGTATCTGAGATCCAGTCTATCAGAAGAACAGCGACATTGACAGATTATGTGGAACTTGTTTGGTTCGAACCTGAATGATGTTGGCAAGCGTAACTGCAAACAAAAGTAATTGGTTTCACACGCAAGCTATGCCAATGAATGCAGTGGGACCTTGACTCAGTGAGTCCAGCACTGTTGTCTCTGTGCAAAGTTCTCAAGCCCACGTGTGCACAAGATTCACCAACTAGATCTGCGTTTACGTACAGGTACAAATATGCAGGTTCACAGCGTCCATGGTTGCTCAACCTTTACTGGCTCAAGGGCATCCTGCTGAAGCCTTGAATCGAGCTTTAGTGTTCATAGTTAAATAGTGTATAGACTGTCTGTTAATCATTCGTCATGACCGGGTTGTTGCTGCAAGCATTTGCCGGTGAAACCGATGCAAACGCCCATAAGCATCTCCAAATGTGTTGCACACAGTCAATGAGCCTTGAATCCATTCTGGCAGCTTTCTGAGAGGCCCAACAGGCAACTGAGACCCTCCTGGGGCCACCCCAGCATTACCCACACCCCACCTTGCATCTGCCAACACGATGGCTGCATAATCATTCCTATGCCGTATGACTCTGCCCACACACTGGTTGACTGCCTTCATGCATAAGTCTTCATAGTACTCTCTTCCAGCTGTCTGAGCGCTGCCCTTTGCATGAGTCAGATGGTTGCCTTTGCCCAATGCTGAGCCTGACATCAAAGCAGGACCCGTGCCACCACAGTCGAATGTTGCTGGTTGGGACAGCATAGCAACCTCAGAAGAAGGTGTAAGATGAGTTTCTTTGTTAGCTAGGAATGCAGCTTTCAGCACATGCTGCTGCTGTTGAGTGTCCATGAAGCGCATGCGCTCCTGAAGCTCAGGGTCGGTTGGATTGGGGTATGGCATGCCAACCATCACCACACACCTGCACAACTAGCTACCTTGTACACGCCTGACACAGGACAATCTCACAGGTATGATCAAACATGGTGTGATGACCTCTTTGCCCCAAACTTGAGAGGCGTGGTCATCTGTGGGCTGCATGGCATGCGCATGCACAATGACCGTAAACAGGAACAGATAAGCTCATTGTTGATGAGCCTACATGACAAGTTGACATGACACTCAACACAAACGTTGCCCTTGCTTCTGTCAAATGCATCCCGCAACATGCTGAATTGACAGACAACAAAGCAGACGATTTTTGCTGTACTCAGGAAAGCACCGCACTCAACATCAAGATCTTCATGGAACTTGGCTGGTGAGTCACCTGCCGAAGCCATCACTGAAGTTGATGCCCTCTGACAGCTTTCCTCCCACCACACACAGCACCAGCCCTCCATTGCATACACCAACACTGCCATTGTCATGTTTGGCACCATTGCCAGGAGCAACAGCGCTTGCAGTGGCATCGGCTGCAGGCCTTTGCTGTGCTGATGCCTGAGCAATGCACTGGGCATACTGCTGCAGCATGCTGTCCACTTCATTGGCAGCTCTAGGCTCTCTGAAGACTGCTTTCTTGGATGACAGCTGGGCAAGCAGGCCGGTCTTTTGCCAGCGCGTGTACAGCTGCTCACAGTGGGCGAAAGATGGGAAGAAGGCAACCACTCCCTGCAGTATATGGCACATTTGTTCAAACGCAGCATACCTACAAATGATGAGGCAGTCCATCCTGTTATAGACTTTGGTTGGGGTCTGACAACTGTTACAGTGTGCAATGGATCAATAGCTACAGTCAAGTGCAATTGTCACAAGTGTTGCCTGACTTTGCCAGCAGAGACTTGCAAAGTCTGCGAATGTGAACATGACTGTCAGTGTGAATGTGAATGTGAATGTGAATGTGAATGTGAATGTGAATGTGAATGTGAATGTGAATGTGAATGTGAATGTGAATGTGAATGTGAATGTGAATGTGAATGTGAATGTGAATGTG